>JAESGV010000066.1_pt1 | contig 248223 bp, 246 predicted proteins | sample 9269781 | NCBI WGS metagenome assembly JAESGV01 (sample SAMN15741586, study PRJNA653496) | algae metagenome | isolation source: Tildeniella torsiva UHER 1998/13D and co-occurring heterotrophs from... | place: Slovakia: Slovak Paradise National Park, Hrabusice, Kosice Region | collected 2000-01-01 | reverse complement strand
ACCGGCCTCCTGCTCCCGCAGGATCCCGATGATCTGCTCTTCCGTGAACCTCGATCGCTTCATTCTGTCCGTCCTTCGTTGGGCGGACTCTAGCTATTCCTGGAGGAGTTTCAGGGGGTCACGTCACAGCGTTTGCGGTTTATCCGACGGTCCCGGGAGCTTGGTTTCGGGCTCGACGCGATCCGCCGCCTCATCGCCTTGAGCGAGCCGGGGGTTCAGGCCTGTTGTGAGGTCCGCGACATGGCGCGGGAACATGTGGCGAGCATCGACGCTCGCATCGCGGATCTGCAGCGCCTGCGCGGCGTGCTCCAGAAGGCGGCGGCGGACTGCCGCAACCCAGAGACCAGCCGTTGTCCGGTCATTGAGGCGTTGGGAGGCTAGCGCCCTGGTCTTCGCGCGCCCGTCCCGCGCCAAAAATCTTCCATTAGATGGGTGTGCTACCGGGCGGCGATAGCGATGGAAGACAGGTCGGCTGCGGCGTCGATGGGAATTCCGGCCGCCTTGCGCTCGGAGTAGCGGTCCACCAGCTGCGTCGAGTGCGGGCGCACCAGGATGGTGAAGCGCACCAGTTCCTCCATCACATCGACGAGGCGCTCATAGTAGGCGGAGGGCTTCATCCGCCCGGCCTCGTCGAACTCCTGGAAAGCCTTGGCCACGCTCGACTGGTTCGGGATGGTGACCATCCGCATCCAGCGGCCCAGAAGGCGCAGCGTGTTGACGGCGTTGAAGCTCTGGGAGCCGCCGGAGACCTGCATGACGGCCAGGGTTCGGCCCTGGGTCGGGCGCACGCCGCCCATGCTCAGGGGCAGATGGTCGATCTGCAGCTTCAACAGGCCCGAGACCTGGCCGTGCCGTTCCGGGCTGCACCAGACCATGCCCTCGGACCACAGAGCGTGCTCGCGCAGTTCGCGCACCGCGGGGTGATCGTCATCGCCGGGCGACCCCGGAAGGGGCAGGTCGGACGGGTCGAAGATGCGGGTTTCGCATCCCATCCATTGCAGCAGGCGGGCCGCCTCCTCGACGCAGAAGCGCGAATAGGACCGTTCACGCAGCGATCCGTAGAGGAGCAGGATCCGGGGCGAATGGTCATGCGGCCCCAGATCGCGGGCGGGATCGGCCGAGAGATAGGCCTTGTCCAGGGCCGGCAGATGATCCGGATCGGGCAGCGGGCGCAGGCGGGCGAAGGTCATCAGAGGTCCTTGGTCAGATAGGCCGCCGACGCCGGGCAGAGCCCCGCGAACTCGCGGGTCCGCCGGATCGCCTCCGGCGCCGACTGGCGGCTCGCGGCCCGGTAGCCGTTCCGGGCGAAGAAGGGCTCGGCCGTCGTGGTGAGCAGATGCAGGCGTGCGGCGCCCAGGTCGCCGGCGACGACCTCGGTCGCGGCCAGCACCCGGGCTCCCAAGCCGCGCGCCTTCCGATCGGCGAGCACAACGAGCGAGCGGAGCAGCAGGTCGCGCCCCTCCCCTTCCAGCCCGACGTAGCCGACGACGGCGCTGTAGTGATCAGCGCTGAAGTAGCGGCCAACGTCGGGCGCGGGCAGGCCTTCGGCCCGCAGCGCGGCGATCAGGCCGGCGTCAGTCGGCTCGATCAGATTAAGGACCACCATCACCCGGCGTCCGCAGGCGGGACGGTGTCCGGGAACCAGCGCCGGCCCATCCACAGGGCGACCGACACCAGCAGGATCAGGACCGGCACCTCCACCCGCGGGCCGATCACGGCCGCGAAGGCGACCGGCGAGGCCAGGCCGAAGGCGGCGATCGCGACGGCGATGGCCAGTTCGAAATTGTTGGAGGCGGCGGTGAAGCCCAAGGCGGTGGTGCGCGGGTAGTCGGCTGCGATCAGCTTGCCCATCAGGAAGCTGATCACGAACATGACCAGGAAGTAGATGGTCAGCGGAATCGCGATGCGCAGGGCGTCGAGCGGCAGGGCGACCACCTCGCCGCCCTTGAGGCTGAACATGGCCACGATGGTGAACAGCAGCGCGATGAGGGTCAGCGGGCCGATGCGCGGCAGGAACCGGGTCTCGTACCAGTCCGCCCCCTTGCGCGCGATCAGCACGCGGCGGGTCAGGAAACCGCCGAGGAACGGCAGGCCCAGATAGACCAGCACCGCCGCCGCGATCGTCCAGACGCCGACGTCCACGACGCTGCTCTCCAGGCCGAACAGCGGCGGCAGGGCGGCGAGGAAAATCCACGCGTAGACGCTGAAGAAGGCGATCTGGAACAGGGAATTGAAGGCCACCAGGCCGGCGACATAATGGTTGTCGCCCCGCGCGAGCTGGTTCCACACCAGCACCATGGCGATGCAGCGCGCCAGCCCGATCAGGATGACCCCGGTCATGTACTCCGGCTGATCCCTGAGGCAGATCACGGCGAGGGCGAACATCAGGATGGGCCCGATCACCCAGTTCTGGACCAGGGACAGGACCAGCACCCGCTTGTCGGCGAACACCTGGGGCAGGGCCTCGTACCTGACCTTGGCCAGCGGCGGGTACATCATCAGGATCAGGCCGATGGCGATGGGGATGTTGGTCGTCCCCACCGAGAGGCTGTCGACCCAGCCGGGCAGACCCGGAACGAGGGTCCCCAGCGCCACGCCCGCCGCCATGGCGACGAAGATCCACAGCGTCAGCCAGCGGTCCAGGAAGGACAGACGACCGGGGGCCTCACGCGGCGTGTCGACGACGGGCGTGTCGACCATCAGCGGACCCTTTTCCCGTCGGCGTCGATGACGACCTCGCCGTCCTCCTTGGCGAATGGCTTCAGGTTTTCGGCCGGAAGCAGGTCCAGAACCGCCTCCGAGGGACGGCACAATTTCACGCCCAGAGGCGAGACGACGATCGGCCGGTTCAGCAGAATGGGATGGACCTCCACGGCGCCCAGCAGCTGGTCGTCAGACAGCGCTTCGGCCAGCCCCAGCTCCGCGAAGGGCGTGCCCTTCTCGCGCAGCAGGTCCCGCAGCGAGCCGCCGGTCCGCGCGGCCAAGTCGGCGATCCTCTCTCGCGACGGCGGGGTCTTCAGATACTCGATCACGTGCGGCTCGACCCCTGTATGCCGGATCAGTTCAAGGGCGTTGCGCGAGGTCCCGCACGCGGGGTTGTGGTAGATGATGACGTCCATGGATGATCCTCAGTCGCGGCAGGGCGCGAGTTCTCGCAGAAGCGGCTCGCACAGGTCCGCGCGCCCTCCGCAGCAGTCCTTCAACAGGAACAGGACCAGCTCGCGCAGCCTATCCAGATCGGCGCGATAGACGATGGACCGGCTTCGGCGCTCCGAGCTGACCAGACCGGCGCGGGACAGCACGCCCAGATGCGCCGACATGGTGTTGGCCGGGATCGCCAGCTGATCGGCGATCTCGCCCGCCGGCAGCCCCAAGGGCTCGTGTCGAACCAGCAGACGGAACGCCTCCATTCGAGTCGATTGAGCGAAGGCCGAAAGAGCGAGAACTGCTGCCGTTGATTCCATATTTCGATTATTCTGGAACTCTGGAGAAGATCAAGGCTTCAAGTTGCTCGTTGAAGGCCACCGACGACGCCGCCCGTCGATCACGAACGGTTGCGCGTGGCGCATCCCTCCCCGGGTTGTCCCTCGGACAGATAAGGATCGTCGTCGTTTAGGTCAGCATGCGAACGGGCCAGCGCGTCCGGATCCTGGGCGGGACAGACAAGGAATCCGGGCATCGCTCCAGCAGCGCACCCGCCGGCGAGGACCAGGAAGCCGGCGCCTGGTGCGCGACCTTAACTGATCCGGCGAAGTCGTGTTCAAGGCGTGTATATGGACTGCGGGTCACAGGAACCTCGTCTGTTCGCCGGCGCTTTGAAACTGACCGGCAGGCGTCGTGTTTGTGGGTTCCCGAACGCTGGAGCGTCGCTTGCCACACACTCGCCCTCGGCTGCAGGCCCTCGCCCTGGCCTGGCCGCCATTCACGTTGAAACAGGAGGATGTGGCAGCGAACGGCGCCGAGATGTTCGCCACCACTCATGGCGGCTTCGAACGTCTGGCTCCGATCTACAGGAACGCCCTGATCGAGACACGGCACTCCTGCGTCCCGATCGAGTGGTATCTGAAGCCCCACAGCTTCTCCGAACGAAATGATCTGTTCCTTGAGAACGCGGTCGCCGTGCTGGCCGAAGCCGCGGGCAAGGCGCTGGCCGAGGCGGAGTTGACGGCCAAGGATATCGACGCGGTTGTCGTCGTCTGCACGACCGGCATAGCCACGCCTGCGCTGGACGCCCGGCTGATGACGGTGATGCCTTTCCGGCCCGACGTAAGGCGTCTGCCTGTCTTCGGCCTCGGATGCGCCGGGGGCGTGGTCGGACTCGCGCACGCCGCCGACATCGCGATGGCCCATCCGGACGAGCGCGTGCTTCTGCTTGTGGTCGAACTTTGCGCCCTCACCTTCCGGGCCCAGGACCGATCCAAATCGAACCTCGTCGCGACGGCCTTGTTCGGCGATGGTGCGGCCGCCGCGGTGATCAGTTGTCGTGACGACGCCAAAGGGCCCGCTCTCGGCGCCAGTCGCGAACACACCTGGCCTGACAGCTTGGATGTCATGGGCTGGGGCGTGGCGGACGACGGGCTCAAGGTCGTCTTCAGTCGAGACATCCCGACCCTCGTTCAGGAGGACTTCCGGCCAGTGGCGACGCAGTTCCTCGCCGATAATGGAATGACGGCGAAGGATGTCGGCGGTTTCGTCTGCCATCCCGGCGGAGCCAAGGTGATCGACGCGCTGGAGACCTGCTTCGAATTGACCGAAGGGACGCTCGGCCACACGCGAGAGGTCCGCGCCCACGGCAACATGAGCGCCGCGACGGTGCTGTTCGTCCTGAAGGCCATGCTCGACGACGGAGTGGAAGGGCCTCTCCTGCTCACCGCCCTCGGCCCCGGCTTCACCGCCGGCCTGATGCTGGTGCACCCCTGATGTGGCTGTGGCTGGTGATCGGCCTGGTGGCGATCCAGCGCCTTTGGGAGCTTTGGCTGGCGAATCGCAACACCCGGCGGCTGATCGCACTGGGCGCGGTCGAAGTCGGCGCCCGCCATTATCCCCTGTTCATCGCACTGCACGCCAGCTGGCTGGCGGCCATCGCACTCGCCACGCCGCCGGCGACAGTTCCGCATCCCGCCTGGCTTGCGTTCTACGTGGTGCTGCAGTTCGGGCGACTCTGGGTCATCGCGACGCTCGGACGCTTCTGGACCACACGGATCATCACCCTGCTCGGCGCGCCGTTGAACAGACGGGGTCCCTACCGGTTCGTTCGTCACCCCAACTATGTGATCGCGTCCCTCGAAATCCTCGTCCTGCCGCTGGCGGTCGGCCAGGTCTGGATCGCCGTCGCGTGGAGCAGCGCGAACGCTATGCTTCTGGCGTGGCGTACTCGGGTGGAGGATGGGGCGCTTGCCGACCGCAGATAGTCCCTTAGGAACATGGCCGGACACCTTGATCCCGGCCCAGCTGCCCGCTCAGGGATGCACACCGTTCACGTTTCACGGCGTACGCGGTCACCGGGGAACAGCGGCCGTTCCGGCGGGTTGACCAAGTCCGCCATCGGAGAATCCCATGCATATCCAGTCCATGATCAGCGCCCACCCTCACGTCAAAGGCTCGACCAACGACGCACTGATCCGCGCCGTCGAGGCGGCCTACGAGTGCGCCGCGACCTGCCGCATCTGCGCCGACGCCTGTCTCGGCGAAGCCATGGTCGCCGATCTCGTCCAATGCATTCGGCTCAACCTCGACTGCGCCGACGTCTGCGCGGCCGCCGGCGCGGTCGGCGCGCGCCGTACGGGGAGCAACGAGGCGGTCATCAAGGGCCAGCTCGAGGTTTGCGCCGACACCTGCGCGGCCTGCGCCGCGGAGTGCGACAAACACGCGGACATGCATGAACATTGCCGCATCTGCGCCGAGGCCTGCCGCCGCTGCGAAGAGGCGTGCCGGGAGGCGGTTGGCACGATCACTCCGTCGAGCCGTTGATGGAGCACCGCCTTCACCGTGCGTGCGCTGACAACGCCCCGCACGAACGGTGAAGGCGGGTCCGGCTATTCCGGGCGAATGGCGGTGACTTCACCCGCGTTGCCCTGAACGGTCAGGTCGAACTGGACGCGATCCCCGACAGCGGCTTGCTGTGCCACGGCGGGGTCTGCCGTAAAGCTCATCGTCATGGCTGGCCAGCCGACCGCCGGAATAGCCTCGTGATTGATCGTCACGGTGCCGGCCGCCGTATCCACGGCGGTGACCACGCCTGCGCCGCTGCCGGATCTGGAGCCCGCAGCGGGGGACGTCGCCGTGTCCGCCGCGCCGGCCGCGGAAGCCGTGTCGACGGGCGCGGCAGCGGCCGGTTCGGCGGCCGGGTCCGCGGGTTGGCCGCAGGCCGAAAGCATCATGGCCGCGCCGGCGAGTGAAACAAGGGTTCGGGTCATGGGGTCGCTCCTTGGTTTGGGGGGGTTGAACGGGCCTTGCGGCGCCTGAGGAGAAGGTAGCCCGCCGGTATAACGAGCATCGAGAGCAAAGGCGCGGTGATCATGCCTCCGATCACCGGCGCGGCGATCCGGCTCATCACTTCCGAGCCCGCGCCGTGGCCGATCAGAATCGGAAACAGGCCCGCCAGGACAACGGCGACCGTCATGGCCTTGGGCCGGACCCGCAGCAGGGCGCCTTCGCGAACGGCCTCTTGGACCTGTCCGCGATCGGGGTCGGCTCCGCGATCTTTCAAAGCTTGCTTCAGATAGATCAGCATCACCACGCCGAACTCGGCCGAGAGGCCGGCCAGGGCGATGAAGCCGACGCCGGTGGCGACGGACTGGTGAAAGCCGAGCAGATAGAGCAGCCAGATCCCCCCGGTCAGGGCGAACGGCAGGGTGGCCATGATCAGCAGGGCTTCGTCGAAGCGCCCGAACGTCAGGTAGAGCAGGACGAAGATGATCGCCAGCGTGGCCGGGACCACGATCCTGAGCCGCGCGGTCGCCCGTTCGAGATATTCGAACTGGCCCGAGTAGGCGATGCTCACGCCAGGCGTGGGGGTGACGGCACGGGCCACGGCGCGACGCAGATCCGCGACGACCGAGGCCAGGTCGCGTCCCCGCACATCGACATAGACCCAGGTGGTCGGCCGGCCGTTCTCGGACTTCAGCATTGGCGGCCCGTCGGCGATCCGCAGATCGGCGACGGCGCCCAGGGTGATCTGCTGGCCTGAAGGCGTCAGGATCGGCAGGGCTCGCAGTTGTTCCACGCTGTCCCTCAACTCGCGCGGATAGCGCACGCTGATGGGATAGCGCGCCACGCCCTCCACGGTCTGGCCGATGGTTTCGCCGCCGATCGCGCCTGAGACGATCGACTGCACATCGGCGATGTTGAGACCGTAACGCCCCGCCGCGTCGCGGTCGATGTCGATATCGACGTAGCGGCCGCCCGTCAGACGCTCGGCCAGCGCCGAGCTCACGCCCGTTATGGATTGGGCGACCTCGGCGACCTCGGCAGCGACGCGGTCGATCTGACCGAGGTCGGCGCCGGACACCTTGACGCCGACGGGGCTCTTGATCCCCGTCGCCAGCATGTCGATGCGATTGCGGATGGGAGGAACCCAGACATTGGACAACCCCGGAACCTGGACCGCGCGGTCGAGCTCCTCGACCAGCTTCTCCGGCGTCATGCCGGGGCGCCATTCATCGCGCGGTTTGAACTGGATGGTGGTCTCGAACATTTCCAGCGGAGCCGGATCCGTCGCGGTTTCCGCCCGGCCGGCCTTGCCGAACACGGTCGCCACTTCCGGCACCGTGCGGATCATGCGGTCCGTCTGCTGCAGCAGTTCCGCGGCCTTGGCCGCAGAGAGGCCCGGCTGGGCCGAAGGCATATAGAGCAGGTCGCCCTCGTCCATCGCCGGCATGAATTCGCCGCCGAGCTGGCTGAGAGGCCAGGCCGTAGTGGCGAAGACCAGCAAGGCGACCAAGAGAGTTTTCCTTGGGTGACGCAGCACCCAGTCGAGCGGCCCCCGATAGATGTGGGTCAGCCAGCGGTTGATCGGGTTGCTCTGCTCGGCCGGTATCCGTCCCCGGATCAGATAGCCCATCAGAACCGGCACGAGGGTGATCGACAGGATCGCCGCGGCCGCCATGGCGTAGCTCTTGGTGAAGGCCAGCGGCGCGAACAGCCGACCCTCCTGGGCCTGGAGGCTGAACACCGGAATGAACGACAGGGTGATGATCAGCAGACTAAGGAACAGCGCCGGTCCGACCTCCACGGCCGCCTCGGTGATGACCTTCCACCGTTCCTCGCCCGCCAGCTTCTTGTCGGGGTGATCGTGCTCCCATCGCTCGATGTGTTTGTGGGCATTCTCGATCATGACCACTGCCGCGTCGACCATGGCCCCGATGGCGATGGCGATGCCGCCCAGCGACATGATGTTGGCGTTCACGCCCTGAAGATTCATGATCAGGAAGGCCGCCAGCACGCCCAGCGGCAGGGTCAGGATGGCGACCAACGCCGACCGGGCGTGCCAGAGGAACAGGCCGCAGACCAGGGCGACGACAATGAACTCCTCGATCAACTTGCCGCTCAGATTGTCGATCGCCCGGTCGATGAGCTGCGAGCGATCGTAGGTCGTCACCACTTCGACCCCCGGCGGCAATCCGGCTTTGAGCGTCTGGAGTTTCTCGGCGACAGCCGCGATCGTGGCGCGGGCGTTTGCGCCGGATCGCAGGATGACGACGCCGCCGGCGACCTCGCCTTCGCCATTCAGCTCCGCTATGCCGCGCCGCATCTCCGGGCCGATCTGGATGGTCGCGACGTCCCCGAGGCTGATCGGCACGCCTCCAGCCGCCGTGCGGAGCGGCACGGCCCGGAAGTCGTCGAGCTCGGTCAGATAGCCGTTGGCGCGCACCATGTATTCGGCCTCGGCGAGCTGGAGCACCGAGCCGCCCGTCTCGCCGTTGGCGCGCTGGAGAGCTTCGACCACCACCTGATGGGTGACGCCGTAGGACGCGAGCCTGACGGGGTCGAGCACCACCTGGTATTGCCGCACCATGCCGCCCAGACTGGCGACTTCGGCAACACCCGGCACGGTCTTCAACTCATAGCGGAGGAACCAGTCCTGCAGACTGCGCAACTGGGCCAGATCGTTTCGGCCACTGCGGTCGACCAAGGCGTACTCATAAACCCAGCCTACGCCGGTGGCGTCCGGACCAAGTGCCGGTTGGGCGGTCGCGGGAAGTCGCGCCTGCACCTGGCTCAGATATTCGAGGACCCGGGAACGGGCCCAGTAGAGGTCCGTCCCATCCTCGAACAGCACATAGACGAAGCTGTCGCCGAAGAAGGAGTAGCCCCGAACCGTTCGCGCGCCGGGCACCGACAGCATGGTGGTCGCCAGAGGATAGGTGACCTGGTTCTCGACGATCTGGGGGGCCTGCCCCGGATAGCTGGTGCGGATGATGACCTGTACGTCCGACAGGTCCGGCAGGGCGTCGATCGGCGTGCTGCGAACCGCAAACAGGCCGGCGGCCAGCAGAGCGAGCGCGGCCATAAGGACGAGAAAACGTCCCTTGACCGAGGCGCGTATGATCGCGGCGATCATTGCCCCGACCTCTCGCGCGGCGCGGGCGCGGCCATGGATGCGCCCGTCTGGGCGGCGGCGGGCCGGCCGGCCGTCGGCGACGCCGGGGCGCGTGCGGGTCCGGAAGTTTGGCCGATCGGCCGCGCCGTGACGCCTGACAAGCTGGCTTCGGAATCGATCAGGAACTGCCCCGACGCGACGATTCGTTCGCCTTCCCTGAGACCGGCGAGGATCTCGGTCTGTCCGCCGGCTTCCCGTCCGATGCGGACCTCGGCCGGTTGATAGCGGCCCTCCGGCAGGGCGAGCATGACGATGTCACGTTCTCCGGTCCGGATCACCGCCTCGGTCGGCACGAGCAGAGCCGAAGTCGAACCGCCGCCGAAGGTGATCCGGCCGAACATGCCCGGCCTGAGACGCCCTCCCCGATTGGCCATTTCGATCCGCGCGGTGATCGTGCGACTGTCGCCGACGAGCTCCGGCAACAGGGCGGTCAGGCGACCCGTGAACCGCTCGCCCGGGAACGCGGCCAGGGCCACCTCGACGGACTGCCCGGCTCTCAGCTGGTTCGCGAGCGCCTCCGGGATGGCGGCGTTGACCCAGACGGTCGACAGGCCGTTGATCTCGGCCAGGGTCATGCCCTGGGCGACGCTCATGCCGGCGCGCACGCTCAGCGTCTTGATCACGCCGCCAGTGGGCGTCGAGATCGTGATCGTGTTCCGCGCCCGCCCGCTGCGTTCCACAGAAGCGATTACGCCCTCGGACATGCCCAACAGCACCAGTCGCTGCCGCGCCGCCTGGATCAGGGGCGTATTGCCGGTGCGTCGCACGGCGAGATATTCGGTCTGGGCTCCGCCCCAGGACGGAATGAGCAGATCGACCAGAGGGGCGCCCGCGGCGACCACGTCGCCCGGCGCGCGGTTGTAGACGCGCTGGACGAAGCCGTCCGCGCGCGACTGGACCACAGCGATGTCGCGTTCGTTGTAACCTATGATCGCCGTGGCGCTGAGATCGCCCTCCAGGTCGCCACGGCGGGCCGTGGCATATCGGACCCCCAGATTCTGGGCCAGCGCCGGATCGATCCGGACGCCGGGGGTGGCGCTACTTCCCCCCTCATCGGCATACTTGGGGATGGTGTCCATGTTCATCGACGATTTTCCAGGCCCCGGATATCGTTCGTTCGGAACCATGGGATCGTACCAGTAGAGGATCTCGCGCTCCCCTGCCCCCTCGGCGGTCTCGCCGCCGGCCCCATCCAGGCGTGGAGCGACGACGATGCCTGCCCCGACGCCGACCCCGACCAAAAGAAGCGCGCCCATGGCGACGCCCAGGCGTTTGTTGCGAAGGGCGTTCATCGGTCGTCGTTCCCATAGGTGAGAGTGATCTCGACCACCTGACGCTTCACGGCGGCCTCGCGATCGAGCGCGTCGAGCCGGGCGTTGGCCACGGCGGTGAAGGCTTCGAGAACTTCAACGATGCCCGCCCGGCCCGCCGCATAGCTCGCGGTTTCGAGATCGGAACGCTGAAGGACACTGGGCAGAACGACGTCGCGCGACCGGATCCATTGATCGTGAGCGGTCACGTATTCCGCCAGGGCGCTTCGCAGCGACGCGGTCAACACGCGCTCAGCGTCCTCACGCTCGGCGGAGACCCGCAGCGCATCAGCGGCGCGCGCGGCGATGACCGGATCCTGCCTCCGACCGGGAAAGATCGGCAGCCGCACGCTCGCTCCGACGGAGAACAGATCGCCGAACCGCTCATCGCGGCGGGCATAGCTGGCTTGGAACGACCAGTCCGGCCGGCGTCCGGCGCGGGCCAGATCGACCTCGGCTTCGGCGCGGCGCGCGGCGGCTCCATAGGCCCGCACGGTCGGCAGCTGGGCGATGCCGCTCTGTAAGGCGACCAGGTCGAGATCGTCCTGCGGCGGCGGTCCGACCGTCTCGGGATCGGCGTCGCCCGTCCACCGGGCCAGTTCGGCTCGCGCCTTCTCGATGTCGGCGGCGAGACTGCTGCGGCGATCGTCAAGATCCGCCTTGAGCTGAACGGGACCGAGAGCGTTGGCGGGCCGATAGGCGCCGGACACGACTCCGGCCGGGGCGGCGTCCCAGAGGGGTTGCAACGTCGCCAGCAGCTCGTCCAGCGCTGCAAAGCGGAGTTCGGCATAGAACAGGTCGATCCACGCGAGGCCCGCGGCGACCCGGACCTCTCGTCGGGCGACGGACTCCTCAGCGCCGGCGACGCCGATCGCCGCCTCGGCGATGTCTCGCTCGGCGCGACGACGCGCGCGGCTGGGCACTTCCTGCTCGACGCCGATCCTGAGCATGGTGAAGTCTTCATCGAATTGCCCCGCGAACGGCCCGTTCACCGGATATCCGTCGAGACCGACGGAGAGCCGGGGGTCCGGCAGGCGCCCGGCAGCGGGCGCGGCGGCCCGAGCCGCGTCGACGCCCAGAGCGCTGGCTCTCAGGCGCGGCGCCTCGCTGGCGGCGCGGGCCAGAGTCTCGTCGAAGGTCTGGGGGTCGGCACGAGCCGGCGCGGCGCAGAGTCCGAGCACCAGGAGTGCGGCCAGCGGCCAGGGCCGGTCAACGGGGCACGGCCAGCAAGGCCGCCGCAAGCGTCGCGGCAAGGGAACCGCCGGGAGACGGCGCACGACGGAAAACGCCGTGCCGAAGCGAATGATCATGAGAAATCTCGATAACCGCCGCGTCCACCTCGCGGCGAGACGCAGGCGCAGACCTTAGTCGATCGGCGGACGCCGCAAAGCGGGGCGCGGCGTTCCGATCAGCGAAAGCAGTCTACGACAGCGGTTTGGGCGGACTCTTCAGCGGAAGCGGACCCGCGCCTTCCAGCGCGACATCGACCTCGGCGAACGATGTCGCCCCCGATCCGAGCGGATGCTCGAACGCCGGCGCGGGCGGCATCGGCGAGGCGACGGCGGCGCAGCCCCTCTTGGCGATGCAATCCGGCGTCATCTTGCTGCACGGGCCTTCGGCGTCGTCGACGGCTTCGTCCGTCATGTCCATCATCTCGGCGCAGTCGGCCTCCGGCATGGCCGCCGTCGCCTCGAACACCTGAACCGGAGTGGCGTGCGCCGACGACTGGCCGATGAACCCGGCCACCGCGAGGGCGAACAGAAGGACGCGGACGATATTCCACATGGCGGCCGACGATAGGCGCTTCGAGGCCCTTCGAGTCAATACGCGACCCAGCCGGACGGCACGCGGACCGCTTCGGTCGCGACCATGACGAACGCCCTTCATCGCCGTCCGTCGGGAGCACGATCGACCGCAGAACAGCCGCTCTGGTGGCGCTTCAGCGCAGACCCGCTTACGCTGGGGTGGAAGATTCAGGATCTGAGGGGATGGCGTGCCGGACAGACTTCGAGACCTCATCGCGCAATGGCGTAACGATCCCTCGGCGACCTACCAGACCTGGTTCCTGTGGGATGAACGGCTGAAGAATTTCCGGTCGATCCGCCGGGGCATCGGCCAGGTGGTCGAGGAGATCGAGACGGGCCGCTTCGGTGTCGCCTATCGCGGCTCGTCCCTGGAGACCATCGTCCATTCCGTCGCCGAGCAGCGACAGATCTTCAAGGGCGCCGACCACGCCTTTCTGTGGAAGCCCAAGTTGAGGATCCCCGACATCTACGAGAACCCGGCGAACCAGCGCGCCTTCGGCCGCCTGCTGCATCATTGCAGCGGCTGTTCCACAGCCGACGAGCTTCTCTCCGGCATCCGCACGATCGATCAACTCAAGATCAAGGGCCTCGGGCCGGCCGTCGCCAACCTGATCTATTTCCTGCACCCCACGCATGCGCCCCCGTTCAACACCGCCATCGTCAACGGTTACAACGCGATCACCGGCTCGAAGGTGAAGCTCGGCAGCTGGGAACATTATCTGGCCATGCGGGAGGGCCTCCTGGCGCTGAACGCCCGATATCGTGACCTTCTGTCGAACGATCTGGGCGCCCTCGCGGGATTCCTGTTCGATGTCGGCTCCGGGCGGTATCCGGCGCCGCCCCCCGACGGTGACGCGCTTTCGCGCCAGGGGTGGGAGGAACGGCTCGCCCAGGCCCGCGCGGAAGCGGTGAAGTTCGAGAAGGCGTCGGCGCAGCAACGCGAGACGGATCGCACGCACACGGAAATCCAGGCCTGGCTTCGTGATCTGGGACGCGCGCTCGGCTATCGGGTCTGGATCGCCGCCAACGACCGGAGCCGGCTCCATGACGGCGCGCGTCTCGGCGAGGGCTGTCTCGATCAACTTCCGACGGCGCTGGCGAACGGCGCTGGCGCCGAGTCGATCCGTCTGATCGACGTCCTCTGGCTCGATGCCTCGCCGGATCGCGTAGCGGCGGCCTTCGAAGTCGAGCACTCCACCACCATCTATTCCGGCGTGGTGCGCATGCTGGATCTGGCGCTCTCGGGTGAACTCCACACGTCCGCCGGTCTCTTTCTGGTGGCGCCGGACAGCCGGGAAGGCGATGTCCGGGCCCAGCTCCAGCGGCCGGCTTTCAGCCGGATCTCGGACCTGGACGTCCGATATCTGCCCTATGGGGAGTTGGATCGGCACCGGGGATCGATCGCGCGCTTCGGCTCCGACCTGCGAGGCCTGACCGAAATCTCTCACCGCCTGACCTGAACACGCGCCCGCGCCCGGGCGTGACACCGGGTGCGAGCCGCATCATCTCGGACCGCCCGCCCGCCGAGACGCCCGGAAAGCCTTCAGATCACGCGCCAAGCGGATCCACAGCAGGATGATCCCAGTAATCACGATGCTCAGGGTGAGGACGGTCGTGACGATGATCAGCGGATGGTTGAAGTTCTCGCCGGTCTTCCAGTCCATGATGTGGAGCCGCCAGAAGAAGTCATAGAACCGCCAGACGCCCGAGCGGCGCGTCACGACCTCTCCGGTGGCCGGCGACAGATAGAAGGTCGTCCGTTCGCGGTCGGCGAAATCGACCCTCCAGAGCGGTCCTGTCCGGCCGGTCTCCTGAGGGGCCGCGGCCAGCAGCACGGCGTCGGACACTCTCGCATCGCCTTTGTAGCCCGTCCGCGCGAACGCCGAGGCCTCGCCAGCGGACATCGGCCCGAACGGAAGGCCAGTGACGGCAGACACGACGACGGGCTCTCCGTCCGCCGGTTTCAAAGTCCAGGCGGGCCCGCGCGGCGTCGTGCGCAGTTCCGCCTCGACGGGGGCCACGCCCGCGCGACGGGCCACGGCCGCGAGCGTCGGCAGACTTTCAAGCTCCACGGGACCGGACTTGGATTCGGCCGCCCGATGTTCGCTGCGCACCGTCTCGATTGGAATGACGGTCATGACGAGGCCGCCGCCGACCCAGAACAGGACCTGCAGCCCAACCACGAGCGCGACCCATTTGTGAAGCTGGGACGACAGCCTGAGAACCTTCATGGCGCGAAACCGACTAGCCGTGACGCGCGAAGACGCGTGTGCCGCCGCCTTCGAGAATCAGCAAGGTCTCATAGGGTTCGCGCTGGCCGTCCGGCGTCTCCATGCCCGGCGACCCCAGGGGCATCGCCGGAACCGCCAGGCCCACGGCTTTAGGACGCTCGGCCAAAAGCCGTCGCACGTCCTCGGCCGGCACATGGCCCTCCAGAACATAGCCCTCGATGAGGGCGGTGTGACAGGACGCGAGGGCTTCGGGCACGCCTTGGGTGCTGCGGATCGAGCGGAGACTGGGAAGCTCGCTGATCCGCGCCTCGAAGCCCGCGGCGCGCATGTGATCCACCCAGGCCGTGCAACAGGCGCAGGTCGGCGTCTTGTAGACGGCGAGCTCGTTCGACGCGCGACCGACCGGGGCGCAGGCTGCGACCGCGAGGGCGCCCGTTCCCATTGCGATGAGACTGCGGCGTGAGAGTGGAATGGATTGGAATCCCATGAGACCTCAAGAAAACGATGTACAAACGGCACTTGACCGTCGCGCGGTCGCGCTCAGGCCGCCGGACGGAAGGGCCGCGCCGAAGAATGATAGATGTCGAACCTCCACTCGTCACCTCGCTTGCGCAGGACGCTGGTCGCCGCGCCGCGGCGTTCTATGGGGGCTCGCGCGCTATCCTTGAAGGTGATGTGATAGGTGTAGGTCTCGCTCACGAAGGCCGTATCGCCATCGACCTCGATCTTCATTTCGTGGTCCCGGAAGTCGAAGCCGGCGAGATCGTCGAACTCAGGACCCAGATGGTGCTCAAGATAGTAGGCGAACGATCCCTCCACGCCGCCGTTCTCGAAGATTTCGGAGTCGGACCAGAACAGGGCCGGCGTCTGCGACACATCCATCCGCTCGATGGCGGTCTTGTAGGCGGTGACCACGGCGCGGACCTGTTGTTCGTCCGCGGTCTGGGCCTGCGAGGCGGTGGCGAGGAGAGCGGCGACCGCCAGTCCGGCGAAGGTTGAACGAAACATCGTGGGCGAGGCTCCTGTTTGCCGGCCGCGAAAGGTGTGTCGGACGGGCGTGGGTGAAAAAACGAGAAGGTTGAACGACGGCGCGGCCTTCAGAACATCAGATGTCTCATGCCGTGGGTCAGCATGCCGCCCAAGAGGCCGTTGATCACGACGGCGACGGCGGTGAGCGTCAACAGGCCGATGTAGACTCTCTCGCGCCCGGGCCCCGGCCGGCGGACCCAGTGCTCCTTCGCCCACCAGCTGAGGAGGCCCAGCGCGGCGATCGAAGTGCCGAGCCATCTGTGAGAGGCGTGGGTCGCGTCGTCCCGTCCCGGCATCCCCATGGCGAACCAGCCCAATGCCACTGCGCCGACCGCGGAGATGGCCGCCAAGGCGATGATGACGCGCGTGCCCTGGGTCAGGACCGGACGCCGGAGGGTCAGGGCGGCGATCTCGAGGAGGGCGGCGACGAGGAACAGGGCGATCGGAAAATGCACCGCGGCCGGGTGCATGGCGCCGAGCCAGCGGTACAGGCGCTGCGGCATGGGTTTCGGACCCTCGTCCGCCATCATGGCCCCGTGGTCCATGTCGGCCGCCATGCCGGGCATGGCCATCATGTCCGATTGCGGCCCCTCGGCGGTCGATGCGGCGCTCTGGCCGCGAACCGCCGGGGCGTCATGATCCTCGTGCGCGAGCGCGGGCGCGCTCACCGACAAGGCGAGCGCGAGTCCCAATGCCCGGAAAAATCCGCGTGATGTCATAAACCCTCTCCACTCCTGTCCCTTCTGCTATCTACGCAGCGCGAGGTCCGCCCCCTCGCCCGAGGGATGTCACGGTCTTGGCCGTAGTAGGATGTAGGGGCGCAAGGAGAGTGTTCGATGTCGCTTAAACTGGATGACATTCTGGCCGAGTCCGCGATAACGCCCATCGGCCGGTCGCTCGACGGGCTCGAACCGCTGGTCTGGAGCCGGGTCGAGACGCTTCGCGGCGAAAGACTGGCCACGCAGGTCCGTCTCGGCGCGGTCGCCGTGGCCCTCGCCACCGGTCTGACGGCGGGCGGCGTCGGCGCGGCCGCCGCGCCGAGCCCGCCCGGAGAGATGGCCATCTTCACGGTCGATGCGGGCCTGTCGCCTCTGGTGAGACTGGAAACCGGGCGGTGATGCGCGGCTGGCGCGCGATCGTCCTGACGGCCGTGCTGGCGGCCGTCGCCAGCGGCGCGGGCACCTGGATCAGCGCCAGCTGGGTGCTGAGCCGGCGCGAGCCGCCGTCCCTGCACGACATCGTGCACCTCGATCTCAAGCTGTCGCCTGACCAGTTGACGCGCATCGAGGCGGTCGAGGCCCGGTTCGCCGCGCGTCGGCCCGCGCTCGAAGCCGATGTCCGCGCGGCCAACCTCGAGCTGGCGCGCGCGATCGAACAGAGCGACGGCGACGGTCCCCCGGTTCAGGCCGCGGTCGACCATTTCCACGTCGCCATGGGCGCCCTTCAGAAGGAGACGATAGCCCACGTCTTCGAGATGCGGTCGGTGCTGACCCCTGCCCAGGCCGAGGTCTTCGACGACCGCATCGTGGCGGCTCTCGCGCCCGACGAAGGCTAGCGTTCCGGGTGGAGAGTCCAGCGAACCTGTCAGCGCGCGCCGCCGGCGGCGATCGGGCTGCCTTCGGCGCGTTGATGCAGCAGACCAAGACGGCCCTGTTCCGCTTCGTCCGGCGCTATGTCGGCGACGAACAGGATGCGTGGGATCTGCTGCAGGAGACCTATGCGGCGGCCTGGATCAATATCCGCCGCTATGACCCGGCCCGGCCCTTCGAGGCCTGGATCCGGACCATAGCGCTCAACAAATGCCGGGACTGGAGCCGCCGCCGGTTCGTCCGACGCCTGATCCGGGGCGACGTCGATCTGGCATCGCCGGAAGCCTTGGCCGTGGCGAACGGCGACGAGCCGGCGGATGAACGGATGGAGGCTGGCGACCGACTCGCCCGTCTGAACGAGGCGATCAGCCTTTTGCCGCCGCATCTCAAGGCCCCGCTGCTACTCACCGCGATCGAGGGGCGCAGCCAGGCGGAGGCGGCCGAAATCCTCGGCGTGACCGTCAAGACGGTGGAGACGCGCGTGGCGCGCGCCCGTCGCAAGCTGTTCGACGTCCTGGGCGGTCCGGGCGACGTCCCGCCGGCTCCGAAATGACGCGGATGAGGGCCGGACGACGAGGGCTGCGGCGCTCGCCCGCGTAAACCAGTATGAAGGCGTCGAGGGAAATACCTGACCGTCGCCCTCTTATCAGGAGCTTGCCACATGAGATTGCCGATCCTCGCCGCGGCCGCGGCGGTCACTCTGGGGGCTTGCCAGCCGGCCTCCGAGCCTCAACCGGTGGACGCCGAGCCGGCGCCGGACGCGTCAGCGATGGCTCCGATGGAAGCCGTGCCGGCCGCAACCCCCGAGCCGACGCCGCCGCAGGCCGCCACGCCCGCCCCTGCGGCATCCACCCCGGCCGCGCCTGCCAAGGCATCGGCGTCCCGCCCGGCCCCTCGGCCCGCGCCCGCGCCCGCGCCAGAGCCGACACCGCCGCCTGCCGATCCGATGGCCGGCCATGACATGTCGAAGATGGACGGCATGACCATGCCGCCCAAACAGTAGTTCGCTTGAAGTCCAGGAGTTTTCGATGAACCGTTCAATACTCGCCACTCTCGCCGCCCTCGCGGCCTTCGCTCCTCTGTCGGCCGCCCAGGCCCAGAGCCAGTCGCATGCCGGCATGTCGGCGCAGGACCACGCCGCCATGCAGGCGCCGGCCAATGGCGTGGCGACCACTCCGGCGGACAACGCCATGCTGTCCTCCGCCCCGACCACCTTCTCGGCGACTTTCCCGCACGCCATGGTCCTGACGTCCCTTCGCCTGACCGGCGGACCGTCGAACCAGGCGGTCGATGTGGCCCTGTCAGCGGAGGCTGCACCCGCGGTCACGGTCAGCGCCCCGCTTCCGGCCCTCGCGCCCGGCACCTACGCCGCCGCCTGGACCGCGAAGGGCGCCGACGGCCATCAGATGAACGGCGTCGTCCGTTTCATGGTTCACTGAGGAGGCGGCCTCCCGCCTCCTGAGGGGCCGAAACCGAAGTGGGGAACGCCGCGCGGCGAGCCGCGCGGCGTTTTTCTTGCGCGATCGGATCGTCGATCTGGCGCACCTCGATCGCGGGCGGCTTAAAAGCGACGCGGCGGTATCCCGCACGCCGAACCCTTCATTCACGCTGAGTGTGAAGCGCAGGCAGACAACGCGCCAGGCCCGTCAAGGTCCTGACCACCACGTCGGCGTCGCTGCGACGGGGTTCGGCCTCAAGGGCCCGTTCCGGATCATACAGCACGGTCCGACAGCCCAGAGCCTTGGCCGGACGGATGTCCCATTCGAGGCTGTCGCCGATCACGCAGACCTCGGGGGCCTCGACGGCCAGGGCGGCGAACGCACGCCTGAACGCGTCGGGAAAGGGCTTTCCCACGCCGACTTCGCCCTCGATCTGAACGTGATCGAAATACGGTTCGAGACCGAACCGTTCGATCTTGGCGCGCTGCAACGGTCCGGCGCCGTTGGTGAGAAGCGCGAGGCGATAGCCCGCGTCGCGCAAGTCGAGCAGCAGGGCCTCAGCCCCCGCCTCGAGCCGCATCTCTTCGTCCCGCCGCCGGCTGAAGGCGTCGGCGAGGCTCGAGACCGTTTCGCAAGCCGGTGCGGGATGGCCTTCCCGAAGCAGGGTCTCGAAGGCCGCTGTCGCGATGAGGCGCCGCGCGTGTCGTGGGTCGGCGCGACCCAACTCATGACACCGCGGGTCGCGCCAGAACGCCTGCCCGGCCCGCGTGAGCGCCTGCGCCGCGATATCCGGGGCGAGGCCGCCCAGCTCGGCTTGCATCATCAAGCAGACGCTCCGCCAGGCCAGATCCGGCCGGCGGTAGGCCGAGAGCAGGGTGTCGTCGAGGTCGATGACCACGGCCGAGAGGGGCCGCGGCCTCACCGAGACCTCCCCGCCCTTTCCGGCCGCCGAGACCGCGGACGCCGCGCCTCGGCGACGATCACGGCCGCCTATCGGGGGCCAAGGGTCAGACGAGGCCCGCCGCCGTCGACCTTCGCTAGAACCACGTCCGGATGCCGACGACGAGGCGCGTGTCTTCCGAGCTTTGCCCGTCGGCTTCGAGGAAGTCCGCCGTGTTGCCGAAGCTCTTGGTCCATTCCAGGCCGACATAGGGGGCGAACTCCTTACGGAACTCGTACCGCAACCGAGCCCCGATCTGGAGCGACGTCAGGCCGGATCCGATCCGAAGCTCGGGGATGTCCTCGGCCGACAGCACGACTTCGGCTCGGGGCTGCATGATCCAGCGATTGGTGATCCGCTGATCGTATTCGGCCTCCGCCCTCGCCGTGAGTTCGCCCTTGTTGGAGAGGAAGGCCGCCGCATCGACCTCGAACCAGTAGGGCGCGAGGCCCTGGACGCCCACGACCAGATCGGTTCGGTCGCCTTCCGGACGGTAGGTCTGCCGCAGACCCGTCTGGAAGTCGAAGAACGGCCGGAACGCCCGGCTGTAGAGGGCCTGGATCTCGGCTTCCTCGACCTCGCCGTCGAAGTCGCCCTCGACTTCCGACTTCCACCAGAAGCGGTTGATGTCGCCGCCGGTCCAGCCCTGCGCGTCCAGCGCGTAGCCTTCTTCGCCGTCTCCGAAACTCGCTTCGAGCTGGTCGATGATCACCGCGGTGGTCCGCACGTCGCCATTCTCGACGCGAAGCTGTTCGCGGGCCGCCGCCATCTCCGCGGGATCGAACAGGGTATCGGCGGCGTGAGCGGGGCCGCTGGTCGCCCCGGGCGGAAGGGGCATTTCCGGAGGGCGTCCCGGGTTGTCCGCGCTGGTCGGCACGTCGGGCGGCATCGCCATGGTCGACATGTCATGACCCGGGGGCATCTGCCCCATGGTCGACATGTCATGTCCCGCCGGCATGGCCGGCGCTGGCGCGGTCTGGCCCATCGTCGACATGTCGTGCCCGGCGTGGGGATCCCGCTGACCGGCGGCGGCCGGCTGTTGGCCGCTCTGCATGGTCGACATGTCGTGGCCCGCCGGCATGGCCGGCGCGGGCGCGGTCTGGCTCATCATCGCCATGTCGTGCCCGGCGTGGGGATCCGGCTGACCGGCGGCGGCCGGCTGTTGGCCGCTCTGCATGGTCGACATGTCATGTCCCGCCTGCATGGCCGGCGCGGGCGCGGCCTGCCGCATCGTCGACATGTCGTGCCCGGCGTGCGGGTCCGCCTGGCCGGCGGCGGCCGGCTGCTGGCCGCTCTGCATGGTCGACATGTCATGTCCCGCCGGCATGGCCGGCGCCGGCGCGGTCTGGCCCATCGTCGACATGTCGTGCCCGGCGTGCGGATCCGCCGACGCCGGCGCGCGCTCGGGCACGGCGCCGGTCGGGCAGACCGGCGCCCCGGACGTTCCGACGCGGGACGGATCCGCCGTCGGCGCGCCGCGCCGGACGCAACCGGCGGGCAGCTGGACGGCGGGCTGGGCGGCGTTTACCGCCGCGCCGTGCCCTGCGTGGCTCTGCGCGAACACCGGGGCGGCCGAGGCCGCGAGGAGCAGAGGGACGAGACCCACGGACCGACGGATCATGACGAGGCTCCTGTCATCGGGCGGACGGTGACGACGTTGAACATGCCCGCGTGCATGTGCATCAGCATGTGGCAGTGGAAGGCCCAGTCGCCCGGTGCGTCGGCGGTCAGATCGAAGGTCACCTTGCCGCCGGGGGCGACGTTGACGGTATGCTTGAGCGGCTGATGCCCGGCCGGTCCGCCCGTGACCAACTCAAAGAAGTGGCCATGCAGGTGGATTGGGTGAGCCATCATGGTGTCGTTGACGAGGGTCACCCGCACTCGCTCATTGCGCTCGAAACGGATGGGCTCGACCAACTCACTGAACTTGCGGCCGTCGAAGCCCCACATGAACCGCTCCATATTACCGGTCAGGTGGATTTCCATCGTGCGCGACGGGGGGCGCTGGTCCCTGTTGGGGACTAGCGACACCAAGTCGGTATAGACCAGCACCCGGTGCGGGACGTCTTCCAGCCCCATCGGCCGTTCACCCAGGCGATTGGCCGGATCCATGGCGATGGCGTCTACGCCGACGCCAACCGCCATGTCTGGCGGAGCGTTTTCAGGGTCGCGCATGTTCATTCCGCTCATGGACATGCCGCCCATGTCTCCCATCGGAGCCCCGCCTTGCGTCGAGGCTCCATGATCCATGCCGGTCATCGCGCCATGATCCATTCCGGACATGCCGTCCATCGAACCGTGATCCATTCCGCCCATGCCCATGTCGCGCATGGTCAGATTAGGAACCTCCCGAAGCGGCGGGACCTCGGCCGTCATGCCCAGACGCGGCGCCAGGGTCGCCCGGCCCATGCCTGAGCGGTCGATCGCCTCGGACACGATTGTGTAGGCACGATCTTCCGTCGGCCGGACGATGACGTCGTAGGTCTCCGCCACCGAAATCTGGAACTCATCGGTCTCGACCGGGCGCACGTTCTCGCCGTCGGCCTGGACCACGGTCATCGACAGGCCGGGGATGCGGACGTTGAAGATCGACATGGCCGAGGCGTTGATGATGCGCAGTCGCACCCGTTCGCCGGGTCGGAACAGGCCGGTCCAGTTCTCCTGCGGGCCGTGTCCATTGATCAGATAGGTGTAGGTCGTCCCATTCACGTCGAGGATGTCGCGCGGGTCCATCCGCATCTGGCCCCACATGCGCCGTTCCTCCAGGCTCATGCGGTCCTCGCCGGAGAAGAGGCCCGCCAGGGTCGTGCGCTGCCGGTTGAAGTAGCCGGGGCTCTTCTTCAGCTTGTCGAGGATTTCGTGCGGATGCATGAAACTCCAGTCCGACAGGACCAGCACATGCTCGCGGTCGTAGGCGACCGGATCGGCGCCGGCCGGATCGATGACGATCGGCCCGTAGTGGCCGAGCGCCTCCTGCAGGCCGGAGTGGCTGTGATACCAGAAGGTGCCGGACTGCCTGATCGGAAACTCGTAGACGAAGGTCTCGCGCGGCTTGATGCCTGGGAAGCTGATCCCGGGCACCCCGTCCATCTGGAAGGGTAGAAGAATCCCATGCCAGTGGATCGAGGTGTCTTCGTCCAGGGTGTTCGTCACCGCCAGACGGACGTTCTGGCCTTCGCGCAGCCGCAACACCGGCGCCGGCAGCACGCCGTTGATGGTCGTGGCCGTCGCGGTGCGCCCGTTCACGGTGAAGGGCGTCTGACCGATGGTCAGATCGATATTCGGCCCAGTCAGGGTAGGCAGGTCCGACCGCAGCCCCGGCGAGCCCGTCTGCGCCCAGGCGGGCATCAGGCCCTGCAAGGCGGCGAGACCGCCGCCCGCGACGGCGCCGCGCAGCAGCAGTCGACGATCCAGCTTCATAAGATACTCCTCAAAGTCAGAACCGCGCCTCGGCGAGGCGACGATCTATATGGTTTTACGCAGGCGACCCGGTCGGCCCTCGCGACACGCTGCCGCAGAGCCGACCGGGCCGGAAACTCCCGTCGCCTAGCGCTGGATCAGCGCCTCGCCAGGATGGCTTTCATCTGGGCGATCTCCCTCTCCTGGGAGCTGACGATCTCCTCGCACAGACCCAGCACTTCCGGATCCGTCAGCGAGGCCTGCTGACACATCAGGATGGCGCCGGAATGGTGCGGGATCATCGATTTCAAGAACTCGGTGTCGCCCACCGCCGCCTGGGTCCGCATGCCGTAAAAGCTCACCGCGAACACCAGGGCGGCGGCTCCGCCGATCAGAAGGTTGGTCCGTTTCGACGGATACATCGATCGCATGAAGATCAGCATGAGGATGGCCATCGGCGACACCATCATCAGCGTCATGTAGACGTTGTTGAGGTTGAAATAGAAGTGATTGAGGGACGCGATCATCGTGTACATCACCAGGTACATGATGATGAAATCCACGATGAGCTCGACGCCGAAGGAACGGTAGCTCCCCTTCATCGAGTCCATCGTCTTCATCTTTGAGTCCATCGTCTTCATCTTTTCCATGGATCGGTCCTTTCGCGACAACGCTCTTCAATCACATTCCGATCGCCAATCAGGCAGCGCCGGCCGGATGGGAGTCCAGCCAGGCGCGCAACTCGGCGATGTCGGCGGTCTGCATCTCGATCGTTTTCTGCGCCATGCGCCGGATGTCGGCGTCCTGACTTTCGCGCAACACCACCTGGGCCATGTCGAGGGCGCCCTGGTGATGCGCGATCATCTTGCGAGCCCAGGTCTGGTCCGTGTCGGCCCCGGTCGCGGCCATCATGGCGTCCTTCATCTCGGCCTCGGCCGTCGCGTATGGATTTTCCGCGCTTCCGCCTGGAGCCGCCGCGCCGGCGGCGGCGCCCACGTTCGTTTCAAGCCAGCGCCGCAGCTCGGCGATGTCGCCGGGCTGCATCTCGATGGTCTTCTGGGCCATGCGACGGATATCCGCGTCCTGTGTGTCCCTCAGCACGATCTCGGACATGTCCAGCGCGCCCTGGTGGTGAGGGATCATCTTGCGGGCCCATGTCTCGCCCGCATCCGCGCCCATGGCGGACATCATGGCCTCGTGCATCTTGGCCTCGGCGGCGGAGAACGGAGTCTGCGCCATGGCCATCGGCTCCTGCGTCTGAGCCGAGGCTTCGGCCTCCGTGTTCGCCGGCGGTTCCGCCGACGGGCTGCAGGCCGCCAGAACGAGAGCGGAACAGCCGGCGACCAGGAGAGACGTGCGGGTGAAAGTCGGGATGAGCATAGGGCGTCTCCGCTTGAGGGGGTCGCCGGCGGATCGCCGGACGGCCAGACGAACGATGCGTCCGACAACGCTGCGGCGGGTGCGAGTTTGGTCCCTTGCCCCGACTGCCCACGCCGGACATCGTCCAGCGTAATCCAGCCCCGGCGCCACGGTTCCGCCGTGATTAAATATTCCCGAACGCCGTTGGATCAGGCGAGGGATCGGTCGCCGGAATGCGTATTGGCGCCCCCCGCGGCTCTCGTCTGCGACGGCTTTCTGGCCAGGGGACATCCATCAGAGTCGGACGGCCCGGAGCCGCAGCGCGTTGGCGATAACACTGACGGAGGACAGGGCCATCGCCAACGCCGCCAGGGCCGGCGACAACAGAAGGCCGAAGACCGGGTAGAGCAGTCCCGCCGCGATCGGAATGCCGAGGGTGTTGTAACCGAAGGCGAAGACCAGGTTCTGACGGATGTTGCTCATCACCGCCCGGGACAGTTTGCGCGCCCGGACGAGGCCCTGGAGATCGCCTCCCAGCAGGGTGACGCCGGCGCTTTCGATCGCCACGTCCGACCCGGCCCCCATGGCCACCCCCACGTCGGCGGCGGCCAGGGCCGGGGCGTCGTTCACACCGTCGCCGGCCATGGCGACGATCCGACCCTCCGCTCTCAGCCGCTCGACGACCGCCGCCTTGTCCTGAGGCAGGACCTCGGCCTGGACGTCGTCTATGCCGAGCCGGCGCGCCACCGCCTCGGCCGTCGTGCGGTTGTCGCCGGTCATCATCACCAGACGCAGCCCCGACGCCTTCAGATCGCGGATGGCCTCGGCGGTGGTCGCCTTGACCGGATCGGCGATGCCCAGCACGCCGGCCGCAGCCCCGTCCACGGCCACGAAGATGGCGGTCGCGCCGTCTTGGCGAAGCGCTTCGGCCTCGACCTCCAGCGTCCCCACGTCGACGCCGATCTCGGCCAGATAACGGCTGTTGCCGAGCGCCACGCGGCGGCCGTCGACGACCCCGGTGACGCCGCGCCCGACGGGGCTGTCGAAGTCCGACGCCTCGGACAGAACCAGATTTTGGTCGCTCGCCGCCCGAACGACGGCGTCCGCCAGCGGATGCTCGCTGCTCCGCTCAAGACTGGCGGAAAGTCTCAGAAGCTCGGCCTCGTCGAACCCATCGGCTGGCCGGACGGCCGTCACCGAGGGGCGCCCCTCCGTCAGGGTGCCGGTCTTGTCGAGCACCAGGGTGTCGACCTTTTCGAAGCGCTCCAGCGCCTCGGCGTTCTTGATCAGCACTCCGGCGTGGGCTCCGCGCCCCACCCCGACCATGATGGAGATGGGCGTGGCGAGCCCCAGGGCGCAGGGACAGGCGATGATCAGGACCGAAACCGCCGCGACGAGCGCGTAGGAAAGCCGCGGTTCGGGGCCGGCGAGCCCCCACACGACCGCGGCCAGAACCGCGATGCCGATCACCGTAGGGACGAACCAGCCCGAGACTTTGTCGGCTAACCGCTGGATCGGGGCGCGGCTGCGCTGGGCCTGGGCGACCATCTGGACGATCTGGGCCAGCAGGGTGTCGGCGCCGACCTTGTCGGCCCGCATCACGAACGATCCCGTCTTGTTGAGCGATCCGGCGACGACCCTGTCGCCGATGTCCCGGGTCACCGGCATCGACTCCCCCGTCACGAGGGACTCGTCGAGGGTCACCCGCCCATCCAGAATCTCGCCGTCGACCGCCACCTTCTCGCCGGGACGGACGCGCAGCCGGTCTCCGACCGCGACCAGGTCGAGGGTGACGTCCTCGTCCCCGCCGTCGTCGCGAACCCGCCGGGCGGTCTTAGGGGCGAGGTCGAGCAGCGCGCGGATGGCCCCTGACGTCTGCTCGCGCGCCCGAAGCTCCAGGATCTGGCCGACCAGCACCAGGACGGTGATGATGGCCGCCGCCTCGAAATAGACCGGCGCGCTGCCGTCCATCCGCCGGACCGCCGCCGGGAACAGATGCGGCGCCAGCACCGCGACCACGCTGTAGATCCAGGCCGCGCCGACGCCGATGGCGATCAGGGTGAACATGTTGAGGCTGCGGTTGCGGAGGGACGCCCAGCCCCGCTGGAAGAACGGCCAGCCGGCCCACAGCACGACCGGCGTCGCCAGGGCGAACTGGATCCAGTTGGAGGTCTGTCCGGGAACCCGCATCGCCAGCCCGGTCAGATGGCCGCCCATTTCAAGCGCGAAGACCGGCAGCGTCAGAACCGCGCCGATCCACAGGCGGCGGGTGAAGTCGATCAGTTCGTGATTGACCGGCGCCTCGGCGGTGACCGTCTCCGGCTCCAGCGCCATGCCGCAGATCGGACAGGAGCCAGGTCCCTCCTGGCGCACCTCCGGATGCATCGGGCAGGTGTAGATGGCGCCAGGCACGACGGGGGCGGGTTGCGGCTTGTCTCCCAGGTAGCGCTCCGGATCGGCCTCGAACTTGGTCCGGCAGCCCGCCGAGCAGAAGACATAGTCTTGGCCCTCATGGGCGGCCCTATGCGCCGCGATCGCCGGATCGACGCTCATGCCGCAGACCGGATCGACCGCCGTCGCCCCGTTGCCGGCCGGCTTGGCCGAACAGCAACTGTGACCGGCGGGATGCGATTGGGAGGGCGTGGACATGGCTGACTCCTAGAATGCTGGTCCCAGATATACCCTATTGGGGTATAGCACAAGAGACGGTCCGGGAGTAGAATCGAACGACCAGAGCGAGGAATTGGATGCAGACGGAAACCAAGCCCAAGGTGATGAACCGCCTGAACCGGATCGAGGGACAGGTGCGCGGTATCGCCCGGATGGTCGAGGAGGATCGCTACTGCATCGACATCCTGACCCAGCTCCAGGCCGTGCGGGCGGCGCTGTCGCGCGTCGAGAGCGAGGTTCTGAAGGACCACATGGATCACTGCGTCATCGGCGCGATCGCGGGTGACGATCTCGCCGACCGTAAGGCCAAGGCGACCGAACTGATCGAACTTCTCGGCCGCGCATCCCGCTAGTCAGGGACGGATTCCCGGCGTCCGGTCGCCAGCCCGGCGGTCGGCCTGGACATCCTCTCGTCCGGCTGAGGGACATGACGCTTCACGTCTCGGGGGCCGGCCCTCACCCAGAGTCGCAGCGGTCCAGGCTGGCGAACCGGCTGAGGTCGTTCCGGAGCCGCAAGCCAGGCGTGGACGTCCCGTATGACCGGCCGGTCCCGTCGGCGTCGCGCATGAGGGATGTTACCGCGCGGTGCGTATCTCAATATGGCGGCCGGTGCTGATCCGCCGCCCTTGGGGGGCCATCGCGAATGACATCCATACCGCCGACCCGAGACGGCTACCCCGCCGATCTCAGGGCTCTGACCAGTCTGCGCGCCTTCCTCGCCGTGGGGGTGGTGCTGTTTCACTATCAGCTCCAATGGGATCCGGCCCTGGGCTTCAGCCCGATCATCGAGCGCAGCCGGCTGGCGGTGGACGCCTTCTTCATGCTGTCGGGCTTCATTCTGGCTCACGTCTACGGCCCGGCCTTCGCAAGCGGCGGTTTCAGCTACCGGCGTTTCATCGTCGCCCGGCTGGCGCGTCTCTACCCCTTGCACGTCGCCGTTCTGACGGGCGCCCTGGTCATGGTCCTGGGCGCGACCGCCGCGGGCGTTCGCTTCGACGGCGAGGGCTATGGGCTGCTGGCCTTCTTCCAGACGCTGTTTCTCATCCAGGCCTGGTTTCCAACCGATGCGGAGTTGAACTGGAGCGGGCCGAGCTGGTCCCTGTCGGCGGAATGGTTCGCCTATCTGCTGTTCCCCGCCTACGCCTGGCTGGCCCTGCGCCTGCGAATGCGGCCCTGGGTGCTGCTGGGGATCGGGGCCGCGGCGTTCGTCGTCATCGACGCGTTCTACGTCCAGGCGTTCGGCAAGGTTCTTCCGCGAGCCGAGGACTCGCTCGGCATTCTCCGGATCGCCCCGGAATTCCTGGTCGGCATGGCGCTTTACGGGCTGGGCCATCGCTGGCGCTGGAGCCGGCCCGTGGCCGCCGCGGCCGCCTTGTTCACGACCGTCCTGCTGCTGGGCGCGATGCAGCTGTCGCTGGACGACCGCATCATCGTCGCCCTCGCCGCCCCCGTGATCCTGGCCTGGTCCCTGCTCGCGCGGGCGGATTGCGAGGGCCCCCTCGCCTCCCCGGCCCTTGTCTTCGCCGGGGAAGCGTCCTTCGCCCTCTATCTGGTGCACATGCCGGTGATCGTGGCCTGGAAGGGCGTCGTGGCCGAGCTGCGCGGCGTCGACAGCACCTTCCGCATTACGCCGGTCGAGCTGATCGGACTGTTCGTCGCCACATCGCTGATCGCGGCCGCGCTTCATCTGCTCGTCGAAAAGCCCGGCCGGACCTGGATAAGGCGCCGGTTCGACAGTCGTCGCGACGAGCCCGCCCCGGCCGCGCTCAGCCCGCCGGCGCTCCGTGAGCCTGGCGACCGCTGAGCCGACCGGTCTCTTCGCCCTCCGCGACGGCCGTCCGCTCGCTGGCGATGACACCGCCGTCGAGAACCGGCCGATCCCGACCTCCGATCGACCCGTCGCGCGGACCTCCTTCGCGGATAAACCGCACCGTCTCCGTTCGGAGATGCGGCTCGGCCACGAAGCCGGCGTCCGCCAAGGCGAGATGCTGTGGCGTCGCGGGCGCGCCGCGCTCAGGTTTCCACCAGCCCTCCGTCGCCGCAGCCTTCGGGAGAAGGCCGCTGATGATGCGTTCGATATCGCGGAACGTCAGCACCACTTCGGTCCGCCTTTGACGCCGCAGATAGGTTGCGAGGGGCGCGTATTTGGCCATGAACCTCTTTTCCTCTCGCCGCCCCGCAGGTCAAGCGCTGCTCGGCCCCTGCGATAGCGACGACGTAGCCAACGCTAGGCTGGCTAGATGCGAGTGCGATTGACTCGCAAGAAGCCTTGTGGTCAGACTCCCTCCCTGCCGTTTCCCCCCCCGAAGTGCTCCATGTCCCCTCGTCTCCTCGCTACCGTCGCCCTCCTGCCGCTGCTGCTGGCCGCGCTTCCCGCCGCGGCCCAGGAGGCGGCGACCCCGGACGCGACGCTTCTGGACGAGGTGGTGGTCACGGCCTCCCGGATCGAAACCCCGCGCTCCGCGATCGCCGCCACGGTCGAGATCATCGACGCCGAGGCCATCGTCCAGCAGACGGCGCTGGCCGCCTCGGCCGTCGACACTGTGGCGGCCCTGGCGCCCTCCTTCTCGCCGACGCGGCAGAAGCTGTCGGGCTTCGGCGAGACCCTGCGCGGACGCTCGCCGCTCTATCTCGTCGACGGCGTGCCGCAGTCGACGCCGCTGCGCGACGACAGCCGCGACGGCTACACCATCGATCCCTTCTTCATCGACCGGGTCGAGGTCATCTTCGGCTCCAACGCCATCCAGGGCATCGGGGCCACCGGCGGGGTGGTCAACTACGTCACCGCCCGCAAGCCGTCCGAGGCGGAGGGCCTGACCGGGCGGATGATGGCCCAGGTCACCACCGACGACGAGCTACAGGGCGACGGCGTCGGCGCCAAGATCGCCGCCATCGGCGGCCGTGACTTCGGCGCCTTTGACCTGACCTTGGGCGCGGCCTTCGAGACCCGCGGCGCCTACTATGACGCTGACGGCAGCCGCGTCGGCTTCGACGGCGCCCAGGGCGAGGTCCAGGACTCGCAAGCCGTCTCGCTGCTTGCGCGCGGTGGCTGGGACCTGGGCGGCGATCGCCGGCTGGAGGGCTGGGTCAACCGCTTCGATCTGGAAGGCGACGGCGACTATGTGACCGTGGCGGGCGACCGGGCGACGGGCGTCCCGACCACCGCCGTGCGCGGCGCGGCGCCGGGCCGGCAGCCGTCCAACGCCGTGACATCGGCGGCTCTGAGCTACACCGACCGCGACCTGTTCGGCGGCGTCCTGCGGGCTCAGGTCTTCGCCCACGATTACCAGGGCGTATTCGGCGGCGGCAGTTTCCCGGACTTCCAGGACCCCCGCATCGCTCCGGTTGGGACCCTGTTCGACCAGTCGGCCAACAATTCGGAAAAGCTGGGCTTCAAGATCGACTGGCAGGGCCAGGTTCCTGGCCTGACGGGCCTCAAGGCCCTGGTCGGCCTCGACGGCCTGCGTGACCGGACCTATCAGGAACTGGTCCTGACCGGGCGCAACTGGGTGCCGGAGACCGCCTACGAAAGCCTGTCGCCCTTCCTGCAGCTGAACCAGTCGGCCTTGGCCGGCCGCCTCAGCCTGTCGGCGGGCGTGCGGCATGAGTCGGCGAAGCTTAAGGTCGACGACTTCCAGACCCTGTACGCCTACGGCCCTCAGACGGTGGCGGGCGGCGAGCCGGGCTTCGAGGAGACGCTGTTCAACGTCGGCGCCGCCTTCGAGGTGACGCCGGCTCTCCTCGTCTACGGCTCCTTCGCCCAGGGCTTCACCATGCCGGATGTCGGTCGGGTGCTGCGCGGCATCAACCGCCCCAATCAGGACGTCGACACCTTCCTCAACGTCGAGCCGGTGGTGTCGGACAACACCGAGGTCGGGGTCGAATACCGCGGCGCGCGCGTCGAGCTGTCCGCCGCCGTGTTCCGGTCCGAGGCCGAACGCGGCTCGCTGCTGAACCGGCTGCCCTCGGGCATCTTCGAGGTGCAGCGCCAGGCCACGCGGATCGATGGACTGGAGCTGAAGGGACTATGGCGCGCCACGGACGCCCTGACCCTTGGCGGCAGCTACGCCGCGCTCGACGGCCAGAGCGACAGCGACGGCGACGGCGATCTGGACCGCGACCTGAACGGGGCCAACATCTCGCCCGACCGGCTGCTGCTGTGGGGCGAGTACGAGACAGGCCCGATCGCCCTGCGCCTTCAGGCCCAGACCTATCTCGCACGCGACTTCGACGGCGAGCCCGCGGCCAACGGCTTCGAGGGCTATACGGTGCTCGACGCCGTGGCCCGCTACGAGGCGGGCTTCGGCACGGTGTCGCTGGGGGTGCAGAACCTGTTGGACGAGCAGTACATTTCCTATTTCTCGGACACCCAGGGGCCGACCGACAATCTGCGCTATTTCGCCGGTCGCGGGCGCACGGCCACCGTGACCCTGACGCGGAGCTTCTGAGCCGGTGATGGGCGCGATCCGCACGCTCCACGCCTGGGCCGGGACCGCCCTCTCGATCCTGGCCATGGTGTTCGGCCTGACGGGATCGTTGCTGGTGTTCGAGGACGACTGGATCCGCGCCACCGTCCCCGCCGCGCGCGCCGAGATCGATCTCGATGCCGCCCGTCTGGGTGCGGCGCTGGACCGGCTCGAGGCGGCCGAGCCCCGCCTCACCTCGGTGGTCCTGCCGGGCGGGGCGGTCGGCGTTCACCGGCTCTACCTGGCCGACGACGGTTTCGCTTACGTCGACGCCGACGGCAAGGTGGTGGACCGCTGGCGCGGCGCGGCGCGAGCCGAGACCTGGATCTTCGACCTTCACCACGAACTGCTGGCCGGTCACACCGGCAAGCTGGTCGCCGGAGGCGCCGGCCTGGCCCTCGCGCTGATGATCCTGACCGGCCTGGTCGTCTGGATTCCCGCCTGGCGCGCCACCGGCTGGCGGGTCTGGCCCCGCTCGGGGGCCCGGCGCGAGCTGATCGGCAGTCATCGCAATCTCGGCCTGATCTTCGCCATCCCGCTAGTCGTCTTCAGCCTCACCGGAGCGGCCATCGTCTTTCACGGCACGACCCAGGCCCTGCTGGGGGCCGTCCCGGCGCCGCCGGCGCCGGTGGTCGGGACGGGAGACGTCGACTGGGCTCGCGCCCTGGCGGAAGCCCAGGCCCGCTTCCCCGAAGCGACCCCGCGCATGGCCGTCCGCCCCGCCGAGCCGGGCAAGCCCGCCACGATCCGTTTGAAGCAGCCCGGCGAGTGGCACCCCAACGGCCGCACGACCGTGACCATCGATCCGGCCACCAGCCGTGCGGTGGCGACCTCCGACGCCAACGCCCTGCCGAACGGCGTGCGGGCCTACAATGCCTTCTACCCCCTGCACGCCAGTTCGGTCGGCGGCTGGCTCTATGACGCGGTGACGCTGCTCAGCGGCGTCGCCATGGCGGCCCTGGGGGTGATCGGCGCCTGGGCCTTCCTGGGAAAACCCCGACGGCGCTCGCCTCGGTCAAAACCGACCCGCTGAGGCAAGACGCGCGACGGAACGGTAGGGTTCGCCTGATCCTCGGCCGTGCCCTCCCGGGCGTCGCTCCAGGTCTGATGCCCTCAGACGGACCCCGCGCGAGCCCATATGCGACCACCAGCGGCAAGGCCTCGTTCACCGTGTCGGGCAAGCCTTCCTTGGCGCCTGTGGGGGGATGATGGCTCGATGACGGAAGATCCAGCACCTCCTGAGCCCCGACGCCCGCCGCCGATCGCGCGCGGCGGCTGGCTCGACCTTCTGCGTTTCGTCGTCGGGGCGATGATCGTCCTCTATCACTTCCGCGAGGCCGCTCCGATCCCCTTGCCGCTCTTCCATCCGGTCTTCGACCGCGGGTATCTGCTGACCGACTTCTTCATCATCGACTCCGGCTACGTTCTCGCCCGCGTCTACGGCGAGCGGCTCGCGGACGGGCGAATTCCGCTTTCCGTCTTTTACCGTCAGCGTTTCCTGAGGGTGGTTCCGGCCCACATGGCCGTCAGCCTCGCCCTGGCGGGGCTGGTGCTGGCGGCGGCGATCCTGGGCCAGACACCCAGCCACCCGGAATGGTTCGACTGGTCCCGGTTTCCCGCCCAGTTCTTTCTGGTGCAGGCCTATGGGGTGCCGGGCGGAGAGGGATGGAACGCGCCGACCTGGACGCTCTCGGCACTCCTGGGCTGTTACGTCAGCCTGCCCTTCCTCGCTCGCGCGGCGCGCGGCTTGTCCCCATGGCTGATCCTCGCTCTCGGGGTCGGTGGGCTGCTCGCCGCCAACCTGGCCGCCCACGCCGCCTTCGGGTTGCCGATCTACGAGATGCCGTTGCGCCTCGGCTTCCTGCGGGCCTTTCCGCTGTTCGCCCTCGGCGTCGCCGTGGCTCTGTTCGCCCGGCAGGTCTATTGCCCGCCCCGTCTGGCCGCCGGTCTGGGCGGTTCCGCCGTGGTCGCTGTGGCGGGTCTGCAGGCTCTGGGACCCCATAATCTGGCGACCCTCGGCCTCCTGACCGTCATCATCTTCGCCACCGGGGCCTTGCCGGTTCGGAGCCCGTCCAGGCTGGTCGAGCACCTCGCTTTGATGGCGTTCGCGATCTTCCTGACCAACGAAGTGATCCGGATCGTGTGGTTCGGCGTGCTCGACGCCGTCGATTGGCGGAGTTGGAGTCCGTCAGTGCAATGGACCGCCTGGGCGGTCGGCCTGGCCGCGGCTTTCGGCGGCGCCGCCGTCTTCCGCTACGCCTTCGACCGACCGACCCAGGCCTGGTTCAATCGTCCGCAGTCGGGGTCGCGATCGACCTCCCCCGCGGCCAAGTCTCCCGTTCCCGCGCTGTAGGCCGATCCTTCACAAAAGCTCGGCGAGGTTCACATCATGGCGGCGGGGGGCGCCTGGGTGCCCATGATCGCCACGATCAGAAGCAGCAGGGCCGCCAGCACGGTCTCCAGCGCCAGGCTGCGCCGCAGGCGGCGCAAGGCGAGCGGACGGGCGTGATCGTCTTCGAGCGCCGATCCGAGATGCGGGGTCAGGACAAAGCGGTTCGAGGCCGCTAGGGCCAGCATGCCGGCGAACAGGACGAGTTTCAGGATCAGAAGAACGCCGTAGGGCGTCGTCAACAGGCTCCCGAGCCGGCTGAACCCGATCAGATAGGCGCTGTTCACCAGACCCGTGATCGTCAGCAGGACGACGGCGAGCGTTCCCAGGCCGGCGAAGCCCTCCAGGGCGGCATGGGTCACCGGCGCGCCCGCCGCGTGTCCGTGGCGAGCCCGCAGCATCAGGAACAGCGCGACCAGGCTGCCGAGCCAGAGTCCGGCGGCAAGCGCGTGAACGACATCGGCGATCAGATGCGGCCAGCGGCCCGCGCCTTCCGTCGCCGCCCCGTGACCGGTCCAGGCCAGGCTGGCGCCGACCACGGCGCCGACGACGGTCAGCGCGATCCAGCCGCCGCGTCCCGGTTTCAGACTGATCAGCAGAACGGCGGCCAAAAGGGCCATCGCCGCGCGAACCAGGAAGCCGACGCCCAGGCCCGTGCCGAATGCCACGTAGGACAGCGACTCCGGCTTCAGCGCCTCGGTCAGCGATCCCGCCATCACGGCGGTTTGGACCACGAGGTTGGCGAGAGCAGCCAGGACGGTCGCCACGGCGGCGACCAGCAGCGTCGTTCGCGGCCACCTTTCGGCGGCCGCGTCCGACATGGGCATCCTGAACGCGAAGAACAGGGGGACGCCAAACAGCAGGACGGCGCCGATGTACTGCCCCAGCCTCAGCAGGACGACCGTTGTCTCCATCTGATCAGCGGACCGAGAAGTTGGTGGACCCCGTCATCCGGTGCCCGTCCGGAGACGCCACCCGCCAGTTGACCACGTAGGCCCCGGCCGCCAACGGCCTCGCCGGAGCGCCCGAGATCGTCTTGCCGTCCTCGGACACCCGTGTCTGGACACGGATGGTCGCGCCCGCCGCATTGACGAGATCGAAACCGGAGAAGGCCGGCGCCACGCGCTCGCTGAAGGTGAGGCTGATGGTGCGCGGCGCCGCGACCGCAGCGCCGGCGGCCGGCGTGGCGCTCACGAGACGCGCGTGTGCATCCGCCTGACCGGCGACCAGGGAAAGCGCCGCGACGGTCGCGGCGAGCGATGCGATTTTGAAACGGGTCAACTCAAACTCCTAGGAAGGGACGCCCCTACTGTCTCTTACGCGGCGCGGAAAGCGGCCCCTCAAAAGTTCAAGGATCGCCGAGCGACACGAGCGTCCGCACCCTGACCGGAAAGCGTCCTGAGACGACTTCGAGCCTATGCTGGTCGCTGGGACGCCAGTTTGGCCATGCAGCAGTTTGATCACTGAGAGTGCTCAAACCACGGACATTGGAAACCCCGCGGTCATCTGATGTCGGGTCGTTCGCCTAACGCCGTCCTGGTCGTCGCACCACCGGAGTCGGTCACCGCCGCTGGGTAGGCGGGGTCGCTCATCGAACGGATCCTGCGCCGCGTCATGGTCGGCGGGTCACATCGCCATCGCGCCCGCCCGACCATATTCCATGACCAGCATCCAGACCGCCATTGCGATCATCATCAGGTTTTCAGTCAAGGACAGGAAGCCCAGCGGAACATTGCTGTCGCCGCCGACGCAGGCGCATTTCAGCTCACGCTTGTCGAGGTAGACCGCCTTGAACACCGAGATCGCCCCGATGCCGCCGATGAACAGGGCGACCGGCGCGGACAGCCAGGTCAGGACGCCCGCCACCATCAGGGCGCCCGCCCCGAACTCGGCAAAGGGATAGACCTTGCCATAGGGCACCCATCGCTTGGCCAGCAGGTCGTAGTTGAGGAACATCGCCGAGAAGCTCTCGACGTTCTGCAGTTTCAGCATGGCCAGCGCCATCATGGACAACGCGATGAACCACTCGCCCGCGCGCACCGTGAAGGGCGTGCCATCGACCGCCAGACCGAGCATGGCCGCCATGACGGCGGTGGTCAGGAACACCACGAGCACCGGCGTATAGGTCGTCGCCTTCGGATCGCGGACCTTGAGGCCGAAGAAGCGGCGCAGGTCGTCGTGCCCGCCGATCCGCTTGCCGTCAATGAACACCTGCGGCGTTGTCTTAACCCCGTGTTCGGCCTTGAAAGCGTCGGTCTGCTCTCGGGTCGTCAGCCAGTGATCCTCGACCTCGTAGCCCCGGCTCTTCAGCAAGTGACGGGCCTTCAGCCCCCACGGACAGGTGTGCTCCGGCATCACCATGCGATAAATACTGGCGGTCTTGGTCATCTGGGTCTCCTCGATCTTCACAATCCAAGGCGCACACCCTAGGTTCCGTACTATGATACGGAGTCAAGCATGAAGGTTCGGACGATCGCCGGACTGGCGCGAGAGGGCGGCGTGGGGGTCGAGACCGTGCGTTTCTATCAACGACGAGGTTTGATCCCGACGCCGGACCGCTGGTCCAGCGACGGGACCGGCGGGATCCGCCGCTATGGCGAGGACGATGTGCGCCGGCTCAGGTTCATCCGGTCGGCCCAGGTCGCCGGGTTCACGCTCGACCAGATCAAGGAACTGCTCTCCCTGGACGCGGGCGAGGATCGCGTCAGGGCGCGCGAACTGGCCGCCGAACGACTGACGGCCCTGGATCGCACCATCGCCGATCTCGAGCAGGCGCGATCCGCCCTGATGCGCCTGGCCCAGGCCTGTCAGTCCAAGGACACGGGGCCTTGTCCGATCATCGCAACCTTTCAGGGCGAGCAAACCTGAACTTAAAGTCCGATGTCTTTCGACTTCAGAGTCCCCCGGGCCTTCGCCCGGCTCGTTCGGCCACCGACGATGCCGATCGTCGATGACGAAGGCCATGACTCCGCCCCTCCCCCGGATGGCCGCAGGTCGCCGCCGCCCGCGGCGCATTGGGCGGCCTGTTCGAGGAACTACTCGAAGACCACCTCCGTCAGCACGTCGTCGGCTTCCACCTGAGCGACGCGGACCGGCAGGCCTGCGCCGAAGAACTGCCCGCCCTTATCCGCCGCTACGCCCGCTGAGACCCCAGATGACCACATTCGACACCGACCATTTGACGCACGACCACCGCTTTCTGGGGGCGTCGCACGACGCCAACGCCCGCAAGACCCTGTGGGTGGTCGCCCTGACCGCGGTGATGATGGTCGGCGAGATCGTGGCGGGGACGGTGTTCGGGTCCATGGCCCTGCTGGCCGACGGTTTCCACATGGCGACGCACGCCGGCGCGCTGGCTGTCGCGGCCGGCGCCTATGCCTACGCCAAACGCCATGCCGACAACCGCCGATTCAGCTTCGGCACCGGCAAGGTCGGCGATCTGGCCGGCTTCGCCTCTGCCCTGGTGCTCGGCATCGTGGCCCTGGGGATCGCGGGCGAGTCGGTGGGCCGGCTCTTCGATCCTCGCCCGGTCGCCTTCAGCCAGGCCACGCTGGTCGCCGTCCTGGGCCTCGCCGTCAATCTGGTCAGCGCCCTGCTCCTCGCCGGCGGCGGTCATCACCATCATCACCACGGCCATCACCACCTCCATGATGAGCATGACGATCACGACCAAAACCACCGGGACAACAACCTGCGCTCGGCCTATTTCCACGTCCTGGCCGACGCCCTGACCTCGGTGCTGGCGATCATCGCCCTGGTCGCCGGTCGTTACCTCGGGTGGGTCTGGCTCGATCCGCTGATGGGCATCGTCGGCGCGATCGTCATCGCGCGCTGGTCATGGTCCCTGATGCGCGACACCGCCGCCGTCCTTCTCGACACCACCGACCATCACGTCGAGGACGAAGTCCGCGAGCTGGTGGAAGGCCCCGGCGACGCGCGGATCACCGACCTGCACGTCTGGCGCGTCGGTCCGGAAGCGCATGCGGCTATCGTCAGCGTCACGGGCACGGTGGCTGCAGAGACTGTCCGCACACGTCTTCGACCTGTGCATGAGATTGGGCACCTGACTGTCGAGTGTCGGTAGAAGCTCCAGGGCCTCTTGATCCTCTAGCGACTTGAGCATGCATGCTGCTAATGAGAGCCAATCTCACGAACAGGATGCCACCATGTCGGCGACGCTTCGTCTCCTCCTCGTACTCGCGCTTCTGCTGGGCGCCGCGATGCCCCAGCGCGGCGCGGCCCAGGAGGCGACCCCCGGGGCGGAAACCGCTTGGCGGCTGCTGGACTACATCGCCGTCGACTATCCGGGCGCCGTCTCCGACGGCCGGGTGATCAGCGAGGCGGAGTACGCCGAGATGCGCGAGTTCTCGACCTCGGTGCGCAGCCGCATCGCTGCGCTTCCGGCGCACGAGGCCCAGTCCCGGCTACTCGCCGGGTCGTCCGTCCTGATCTCGGCGGTCGAGACTCGCGCGGCGCCGGAGACGGTCGCGCGACAGGCGCGAAGCCTCGCCGAGGATCTCCTCGCCGCGTATCCGACGCCCCTCGCGCCGCAGTCTATCCCTGACCTGCCGCGCGGCGCGGCGCTCTACGCCGAGCAATGCGCCGTCTGCCACGGGGCGACCGGCCGGGGCGACGGACCGGGGGCGGCCGGGCTTGAGCCGCCGCCGATCGCCTTCACCGATCGCGACCGCGCCCGCGAGCGCAGCCTGTTCGGCCTCTATCAGGTGATCGGCCAAGGCCTGGACGGCACCGCCATGCCCAGTTTCGCCCACTTGTCGGCCGAGGATCGCTGGGCCCTGGCCTTCTACGTCGGCGGCTTCGCTTACGCCGACGACGCGCCCCGCGCGGGCGAGCGCGCCTGGCGCAACGACCCCGACGTGCGCGCCGCCGTGCCGAACCTCGAGGCCCTGACCCAAGCTACACCGGCGACGTTGGCGTCCCGCCTCGGAGAGCCGCGGGCCAATGAGGTGGTCGCCTATCTTCGCAGCCATCCGGAAGCGCTTGCGGTCGGGGGCGCGGACGGGCTCGATCTGGCGCGCCGCAAGCTCGGCGAGAGCCTGGCGGCGTATCGCGCCGGCGACGCGCGGAAGGCCGAGGAGCTGGCTCTCTCGGCGTATCTGGACGGTTTCGAGCCGGTGGAGCCCCTGCTGCGGGCCCGCGACGGCGAGCTGATGGCGCGCATAGAGGCCGCGATGGGCGAGCTCCGCGCCAGCCTCAACCGCCGGGCCCCGACCGATGAGGTGGCCGGACAGGTCACGGCCCTGAGCGGATTGTTCGACGAGGCCGGCCGGGCTCTCGCGCCATCCGAGGCCTCGGCCCTGTCGACCTTCCTCGGCGCCTTCACCATCCTGCTGCGCGAGGGGCTCGAAGCCCTGCTGATCGTGATCGCGATGGTCGCCTTCCTGCGGAAGGCCGAGCGCCAGGACGTCCTGCGCTACGTCCACGGCGGCTGGGTCGCCGCTCTCGTCGCGGGGTCCGCCACCTGGGCGGCGGCGACCTGGCTGATCGCCATCAGCGGCGCGAGTCGCGAACTCACCGAAGGCGTCGGCTCGCTGGTTTCCGCCAGCGTGCTCCTATCCGTGGGCGTGTGGATGCACGGCAAGGCCCAGGCCGGCGCGTGGCAGGCCTACATTCGCGACAAGTTGTCGGCCGCCCTGTCGAAGCGTTCGGCCTGGTTCCTGTTCCTGCTCGCCTTCATCGTCGTCTATCGCGAGGTTTTCGAGACCATCCTCTTCTACGCCGCCCTATGGAGTCAGGGGACCCAGGGCGCCCTGCTCGGCGGCGCGGCGCTGGCGGTCGTCTGCCTCGCCCTGATTGGCTGGGGCCTGCTGATGTTCAGCAAGCGGCTGCCGATCTCGCAGTTCTTCGCCTACAGCGCCCTGCTGATTGCGGCCCTGGCCGTGGTTCTCGCGGGCAAGGGCATGGCCGGACTTCAGGAAGCGGGAGTCGTGGACATCCGTCCCCTCGCCGCCCTGCCTCGCGTGGAAATCCTCGGCCTCTTCCCGACCTGGGAGGGCCTCGCGGCCCAGTTACTCGCGCTCACGGCGGTCGTTATCGGCTTCTGGTGGGCGGACCGGAAGAGCCGGGCCGAGGCCGAGGTCTAGGACGAGCGCGGCGAATGATCGAAAACCCCCATTGATCCTCCAGTGACTAGAGGATGCAGCATGAAGCCTGATCCTGGAGGCTTCATGACTCGACCTGCATCCCCGGCTGAATTCACTCCGGCCCTCGGACATCCCAGCCTCACCGGCCTGTATGACGCCGCGATCGCGCTGATGACGCGCGAAACCGTCTGGCGGGCGGCTCTCGTGGCGCAGCTCGCGCCGCGCGACGGCGAAATCATCGTCGACGTCGGCTGTGGCACCGGCACGCTCGCGACCCTGATAAAGGTCGCAGCACCCGGGGCCGAGGTGATCGGCATCGACCCCGATCCGGAGGTGCTGGACCGGGCCCGCGCCAAGGCCCTCGGGCGCGGCGCTGACGTGGCGTTTCTTCAGGGCTTCGCCGGCCAGGTCGCGAACCTCGTCGGCCGGAACCGGGCGGACAAGGTCGTGTCCAGCCTTGTGTTTCACCAGGTGCCGATCGACGGCAAGCGCGCCGGATTGGTGTCTATTCACGCCGCCCTCCGGCCCGGCGGTGAACTGCACATCGCCGACTACGGTTGGCAGCGAACGGCGTCGATGCGGCTTCTCTTTCGCCAGGTCCAGGCCCTCGACGGAGTCGAGAACACCCGGCTGAACGCCGCCGGCGGGCTGCCCGACCTGATCGCGGAGGCCGAATTCGAGGGCGTCGAGGAACGGGCGGTGATCGCGACCGCCACGGGTTCGATCTCCCTGTATCGGGCCGGAAAGCCGCGCAGCTGCTCTGCGCTCACCATCCAGGAGACTGGGCATGCCTGATCGGAACCGCGCAGCCGCCCCCTCCGCCGTTCGGCAGTTTGGCGGACGAGCGGTCCGACTGGCCGCCGTGGTCCTCGCGATCGGTGTGGCCGGGGTCGATCAGCTTGCCAAGGCATGGGCCCGCACCCTGACCGCGCCGGTCGAGATCGCGCCCTTCCTGAACCTCCACCTGAGCTTCAATCGCGGCGTCACCTTCGGCCTCTTGTCGGCGGACGGCGAAGCCGGACGCTGGCTGCTGGTGGCGCTCACCGGCGCCGTCGCCGCGGCGGTTCTGGTCGCCGCCTGGCGCACGCGACGCCTGGCTCCGGCGCTTGCGCTCGGCGCGGTCGCCGGCGGCGCCCTCGGCAACATCGCGGACCGCATCCGCCTGGGCGCGGTGACGGACTTCATCGATCTGCACCTCGCCGGCCGCCACTGGCCTACGTTCAATCTGGCCGACAGCGCGATTGTGATCGGCCTCGCGCTGGTCCTCTTTGACGCATCGCGGCGATCAGCGCAGACGGAGGCTCCACCTTCAACGCCTGGCGAAAGGCGGCCACGGCCGTGAGCATTCCCCGAATTCCCCCGCGGGACGTGACGCTCCCGCTCCTGGCCGATCCATATCGCTTCGTTTCGAAGGAGAGCGCTCGACTCGGCTCGGATGCGTTCCAGACCCGCCTTCTGTGCAGAGGCACGACATGCCTCAAGGGCGAGAAAGGGGCCGCCCTCTTCTACGACGCGGAGCGCTTTCGACGCGAGGGTGCGATGCCATCGCCCATCCGCAAGACGCTGCTGGGCGAAGGCGGCGTCCAGGGCTTGGACGGCGAGGCTCACCGACACCGCAAGGCGATCTTCATGGGCTTGACGCAAGCTGATCGCGTCCGGGCCCTGGGAGCGCGCGTTGAGGCGGAATGGATTGAAGCCGCCGAGCGTTGGCTGCGCGCCGGCGCCACGATACGTCTGTACGACGAACTCGCCACCATGCTGACGCGCGCGGTGTGCGCCTGGTCGGAAACCCCGCTGCCCGAGGCCGACGTCCAGCTGCGGGCCGGTCACCTCAGGGCGTTGTTCGACGCCGCAGGAGCGCGCAATCCGCGCCATTTCTGGTCTCGGCACGCCCGACGCAGGGTGGATCGCTGGCTGAAAGGCGTGATCGAAGACGTTCGTGAAGGTCGGCATCGACCCGCGGAGAATACGGCGACGTTCGCGCTGGCTCACGCGCGGGATCCAGGCGGAACCCCTCTAGCGGCCGAGGTCGCGGCGGTCGAACTGGCCAACATCCTACGCCCGACCGTGGCGACCGCTGTTTACGTCGTGTTCCTCGCCCATGCCTTGCATACGCAGCCGGAGGCGGCGCGGGCCGCGACCCAGAGCTTGGCGGCGCGTGACGCCTTCATCGAAGAGATTCGCCGCTTTTATCCGTTCTTTCCCTCGCTCGTCGCGACAACCCGGCGAGACTTCGTCTGGGAAGGCCTGAGCTTTCCCGAGGGGCGTCAGGTGATCCTCGATCTCTACGGGACGAACCACGACGCCAACGCATGGCCGGACCCGGAAATCTTCCGGCCCGCCCGGTTCGCGAACCGCCCACCAGGCGCGTTCGATTTTGTACCTCAAGGCGGGGGCGATCATCTGACCGGGCACCGCTGCCCAGGTGAAGGCATCGTCCACGAGATACTGATGCGCTCGTTCGACGTCCTCACCACACGCCTTCGCTACGAGGTCCCAAAACAGGACCTGCGTCTGAATCTCCGTAGGTTGCCGGCCCTGCCCCGGAGCGGGTTCTTCCTACGACCGCTGGACTTGGCCCGTTCCGGGTGAGAACGAACTGCAGGCCGGTCGGCGGCCGTAGTGATCGCAAGGTTTCAAGACGCCGATACGCCGACCTTCGCGCCCGGACTCCGCCCTATCGCCGGACATCGCCCTTCCAAGCGTGTTGAGACGCCCGCGCGATCTCGCGCCGCCATGCCAAGGGCAGGCGGCCGGGCGGGTGGGTCTTACGGCGTCTCGCAGGATCGACAGGTTGACCTCGCGGACCGCGATCGGGTGTGTTCGAGGGCCACCCGAGCTTCGGGACGGACCCGGCAAGGCTCTCCTGAACCAGGTCGGCGTTAGGCTCGGCCTTGCGGCGTATCCGCCATCAGGCCGCCTCCTGCCCGCCTCCGGAGTCCTCGTGAGCGTCCCTCAGGATTTCGAGCCCGCCCTTGACCGCAATGCCGGCGACGATCAGCCCGACGACGAGGTCGGGCCACGCCTGATCGAGCCAAAGCACGAGCCCGCCGGCGACAAGGATGCCGCCGTTCGAGGCGAAGTCGTTCAGGCTGAAGGTCTCGGCGGCGCGCATATTGACGTCATCCTTGCGGGTCCGTCGCAGGAGGCCGAGACAGATCAGGTTCACGACCGCGGCCACCAGCGCGAGCGCCATCATCGTCCAGCCGATGGGTTCTGTCCCGAACCACCAGCGCCGCCCGACGTCGATCAGCACCCCGAGGGCGAAGAGCAACAGGAGGACGCCCGAGGTGCGGGCCGCTCCGCGCTTCCAGGTCGCCGCGCGCCCGACGGCCAGGAAGCTGATGAGGTAGACGGCGGCATCTGAGGCGTTGTCCACCGCGTTGGCCAGCAGCGCGCTGGAGTCGGCGATCCAGCCGGCGACGCCGAGCCCCGCGAACAGCAGGGCGTTGAGAATCAGAACCACGAGCAGGGTTCGGCGTTGCTGGCGGTCCTCTGACGTCATCTTCATCAATCGTCCATTCCTTCCGAGGCGCGGTGTCGGACCGCCTTGGCGGCGAAAGTCGGCAACACCAGCAGAGTCAACGCGGTGGCGGTCAGAAGGCCGCCGATGACGACCGTCGCCAGGGGCTTCTGCACTTCGGCGCCCGCTCCGTGCGCCAGGGCCATGGGGATGAAGCCGACGATGGCGACGAGAGCGGTGGTCAGGACCGCGCGCAGACGGCTCGACGCCCCCTCGATCGCGGCCTCGCTGGGCGGAAGCCCGGCCGTCAGACGCTCCCTTATGGCCTGCATCAGCACCAGGCCGTTGAGGGTGGCGACGCCTGACACCGCGATGAAGCCGACCGCGGCCGACACCGAGAAGGGCATGCCGCGCAGCAGCAAAGCCAGCGCCCCGCCGATCAGGGCCAGCGGCACACAGGCGAACACCAGCCCGGCCTCAGCGAAGGAGCCGAGCGCCAGGAACAGCAGCACCCCGATCAGGACGAAGACGATCGGAATGACGATGCTGAACCGTTGCTCGGCGCGCTTCAGGTTCTCGAACTGGCCGCCCCAGTCCAGGTAGACGCCGGCGGGAAGATCGATCTGCGAAACACGGTCCTGCGCGTCCGAGACGAAGCCGCCGAGATCGCGTCCACGCACGTTTGCCTGCACCACCATGCGTCGGCTGCCGTTCTCCCGGCTGATCTGGTTGGGCCCCTCGGCGGTCTGAATGCGCGCCACCGAAGCGAGCGGAATCACGACGCCGCTGGAAGACACGATCGGCAGAGCCGCGAGGGCCGCGGGATTGTTGCGCGCGGCGTCCGGAAGGCGAACGACGACGTCGAAACGCCGGTCTCCCTCGAAGATGCGGCCGGCCTCGGCGCCTCCGACGCCTGCCGAAACCGCCTCGCTGATGTCCGCGGCCGACAGGCCGTAGCTCGCCGCCGCGAAGCGATCCACGCTGATCGTCAGGGTCGGAAGGCCAGAGGCTTGTTCAACACGCACATCGGCCGCGCCTTCCGTTTCCCTGAGGGACCCGGCGACCTGATCCGCCACGCGCTGGAGCGTCGCGAAGTCGTCGCCGTAGACCATGACGGCGAGATCGGTGCGGACCCCCGAAATCAGTTCGTTGAACCGCAGTTCAATCGGCTGACTGAACTCGAAATTGTTTCCGATCTGCTGGCCGGCGACCTCCTCGATCCGTTCGATCAGGGCTTCCTTCTCCAGCCCCGGATCTGGCCAGTCCTTGCGATCCTTCAATACGATCACGCTGTCGGAGATGTTGGGCGGCATCGGATCGACCGCCGCCTCGGCGGTGCCGGTTCGCGAGAACATGGTCTCGACCTCCGGCTGGGCCTTGATGGCGCGCTCCAGCGCCATTTGCATCGCCAAGGACTGCTCCAGCGACGCCGAGGGGACCCGCAACGCCTGCATGGCGATGTCGCCTTCGTCGAGGGTCGGGATGAATTCCCGACCCAGAGCCGTGAAAGAGACGGCGCCCACCGCCAGAGCCGCCGCCGCGGAAATCAGCACCACCTTGGGCCGAGCGACGGCCGCCTGGATCGCGGGTTCGATGCGCCGGCGCGCGAAACGCAGAATCCATGTCTCGTGGTCCGCGACCTGGCCGTCCGGTCCTAAGTGAACCGTCTTGGGATCACGCACGAGCAAGGCGGTCATGGCAGGCACGAAGGTGAAGGAGAAAATGAAGGCGCCGACCAACGCCAGCATGACCGTTGCGCCCATGGGCTGGAACGTCTTGCCCTCGACGCCCTCGAGCATCAGCAGCGGCGCGAACACGAGGAGGATGATCAGTTGTCCGAAGGCCGCCGGTTTGACCATCTGCCGGGCGGACTGGACCGCGACCTCGAGCCGCTCATGCCGGGTCAGCATGCGTCCGAGCGCGGCCCGGCGCTGCGTCAGCAGCAGCAGCGTGTTTTCAATGACGACAACGCCGCCGTCGACCATCAGGCCGAAGTCCAGCGCCCCCAAACTCATCAGATTGCCGCTGATCCCGAAGCGGTTCATGCCGATGACGGCGAACAGGAACGACAGCGGGATCATCAGGGCGGTGATGGTCGCCGCGCGGATATTGCCCAGGAGCAGGAACAGGATCACCACCACCAGCAACGCCCCCTCGGTCAGGTTGCGCGCCACCGTGGCGATGGTGGAGTTGACCAGTTCGCTCCGGTTGAGCACCGGAACCGCGACGATTCCAGGCGGCAGGCTGTCGTCCACCTCGGCCAGTCGTTCGGCGGCCGCTTGCGCCACCGTGCGACTGTTGCCGCCGGCGATCATCAGGGCTGTGCCAAGCACGGCCTCGTGGCCGTCGCGACTTGCTGCGCCCAGCCTCAGCCCCTGTCCTATCTCAACGGTCGCAACATCGGCGACCCGGACCACCAGACCGCCTCGGTTCACGACGGGCGCCTGAGCGAGGTCTTCGACAGTGCTGGCCAGCGCGTCCGTGCGTACGACGAGGGCTTCGCCCGCACGCTGGATATAGCCGGCTCCCGCTTGTGTGTTGGCGCGCTCCAGCGCCTCCGTCAGATCCCGTAATCCCAGGCCGTAGCTTGACAGACGGGCCGGATCCGGCCGCACAGCGTATTCCTTGACGTAGCCTCCGATCGTATCGACGCCGGCCAAGCCTTCCGTGCCACGCATCTGCGGCGCGATGATCCAGTCCTGCACCGTGCGGAGATAGGTCGCCCGCTGCTCCGGCGTGGTCAGTCGTTCGCCCTCGGGCGTCAGGTAGACGCCGCCCGCCTGCCAGCCCGGCTGCCCCGGCCGCGCGAGATTGCGGCTGTTGAGCGGCACATAGTCGACCGTCCACATCAGCACCTCGCCGAGGCCTGTGGTGATCGGCGACAGGCCGGGTTCGACGCCCTCGGGAAGGCCTTCGCGCGCGGCGGCGAGTCGTTCGGCGACCTGCTGTCGCGCGAAGTAGATATCGGTCTTGTCCGTGAAGATGGCCGTGATCTGGCTGAACCCATTGCGAGACAGCGACCGGGTGCTCGTCAGGCCTGGAATGCCCGATAGGGCGGTCTCTAGAGGATAGGTGACCTGTCGCTCGATCTGCTCGGGCGCGAGCGCCGGAGCCACGGTGGTGATCTGAACCTGCCGGTTGGTGATATCGGGAACCGCGTCGATCGGAAGCTTGGTCAGCTCGAACAGACCGAAACCGGCGACGAGCGCGACGGCGATGACGACGAACCAGCGGAACCGGACCGACGCCGCGATGATGGCGTTGAACATGCGCGTCGCTCCCTAGTCTTCGTGCTCGGCCTCGCCCTTGGCGAGTTCGGCCTTGAGGAGGAAGGCGTTGGCGCCCGCGATGCGTTCGGAGCCATCAAGCCCGCGCAGGATTTCCGTGCGATCTCCCGCCTGGCGGCCGACCAGGACCGGCGCGGCCCGGAAGCCCTCGGCCGTGCGGACGAAGACGACGGTGGCGCCCTCGACGGTCTGGACAGACTCCGACGGCACGGTCAGCCCACCGGCGACCCCGCCGGTGACGATCGATCCGCTCACGGCCGAGCCGGCCGGCGGCAGGCCGACGCTGGTCGGCCGGGCCCGAATGACCGTTGCGCCGCTCTGTTCGCTGGCGTCGACCGCGACGCCGGTCACCACTGCCTCGAACTCGCCGTTCGAGCCTTGCACATGCACCTGGGCGCCGGGGCGCACCTGGGCGGCCAAGGCGGGCGGCGCGTTGAACACGATCTCCACGCGGGCGGGATTGGTGACCTCGGCGACTACCCCGCCCTGAGCGGCGAACCCGCCGGGTCCGACCTGGACGCTTGTTACGACACCATTGATGGGGCTGGTCACGCTTAGCCGACCTGACGCATTGGGCGATCCGGCGGCGGAGGCGCGGGCCCGCGCCGCTCGGGCGGAGGCCTCGGCGCTCAGGGCCTGCGCCCGCGAGGTTTCCACATCCTGGCGGGCGACGACGCCCGCCTCCTCCAGGTTCTGGTCACGCTGATAGGCCCGTCGCGCGGCGTCGGCCGAAGCGGCGGCCGCATCGGCGTCGGCGCGGAAGGTGGCCGCATCGCCACTGACCAGGACGGCCAAGGGCTGTCCGACCCGGACGGATTGTCCAGGCGCCACCAGAACCCGCTCGACGCGCCCGCCCACCGAGGCGGCGACAGCCGCCCGCGCGTCGACCATCGGCTCGACGCGGCCGGCTAAGAGGGTCTCGCCACCGCCCCCGCCGGTCACCGCCACGACGGCGATGCTCGCGGCCTGAATCTGCGCCGGGGTCAGGACAACGACGCCCTCCCCTCCGGCTTCCTCCTCATGACCCTCTTCGCCTTCGGAATGCCTGGCCTCTCCGCCTTCGGCGGCCGCTGGCTGGGGTCGGGGACTGAAGACCGAATAGAGGCCGATGCCTCCGACGAGGACGGCGGCGGCGGCGGCCCCGCCCAGGAGCCAGGACTTGGGGATGGACTTGCGGTTCATTGCGACGTTCCAAAGGGGGCGCGGCCTTGGAGGCGCGCCAGATCGATTTCAGCGCGGACCCGCGCGAGGCGGGCGTCCACGGCAGCGTTGCGGGCGGAGATCAGGGCGGCGCGCGACGAGCGCAGCTCCAGTTGCGAAATACGGCCGGCCTCGAAGCCGATCCGGGACAGTCGGTAAGCCTCCTCGGCCGCTGTGACTCCGGCGTCGGCCGCGCCGACCCGACTGACCGACGCGCGAAGACGGGCCTCGGCGGCCTCGCGGTCGGCTTGCGCCTCCTGCCGCGCGCCCAGAAGCCGGGCGTCCGCCGCGCGGAACTCGGCGCGCGCCGCGTCGATGTTGCCGCGGTTTTGGTCGAACAGGGGCAGCGGCAGGCTAAGGCCGAGGGTGAAGGCGGTGGCGTCTTCAGCCTCGTAGCGACGCACGCCGACCGAGGCGCGTACGTCGGGACGGCTCCGCACGCGCTCGGCCTCGATCCGGCGTTCGGCCGCCTCGCGTTCGGCTTCCGCAACCCGGACTTCCGGAGTCGAGCCCGGCGCGGCGACGGCTCCTGCGGGCTGGCGATCAATCAGGCTCGCTTCTATCGAGGTGACCGGCGCCGACAGCATGGCCACTGCGGTCAAGCGGGCGAAGGCCGCGTCGCGCTCCGCCTGGGCTTCGTCGAGCGCCGCTCGTGCGGCGGCCGCTTCGCTTTCTCCCTGGATGCCGCGTAGCAGGGGTTCGCGACCCTGCTCGACCAGCGTCAAGGCGGCGCGCGTGTCCGCGATGGTCACCGTCAACGCCTCATCGGCGAGGGCGAAGCGACGTTCCGCGGCCTCGGCCTCGGCATAGACGAGGGCGAGACGGCCCGCAGCTTCGACGGAGGCGAGGTCGCGCCGCAGCGCGGCGGTCCCCGCCTCAGCCCGCGCGACCTCGACTCGCGCGCCGCGCCGACCCCACAGTTCCAGATCCTGGCTCAGCGACAGGGTGGTCTCGGCATTGCCGTAACCTTCGAACGGTCCGGTTCCGAAGGCGTTTTCCGCCTCCAACCCCAGTTCCGGGTTCGGCCGCACGCGAGCCTGGCGCACCCGGGCCTCGGCCGCGTCAAACAGGGCGTCGGCCTCGAGGGTCGCCGGCGTCTGGCCCAGGCGCGCGAGCAAAGCTTCATAGCTGGGGGCCGGATCAGCCCAGGCGGGGCCGGTCAGTGCGGTCGCGATCGCGACCAGTGCGCAGCCCGCCGCGAATCGCGGCCGACGGCGATGGGGGGATGGCATGTCCTGTTTCCCGAATGGTTGACGTGGAGGGCGCGTGGTCTCGCGCGATCCCGTCAGCCTTGGGGAGGTCGATCCAATCCGGCCGGAGCCGATGAGCCGAGCGGATCCGTCGCCGGAACGCGCATCGTTTCCTGGTGAGGAGCCGGGACTACGGACACGTCAGGAATGTCCACGGCGGTGACGCCGCTATGGTGGCAGTGCCCGTGCGCGCAGATGGCGTGCTGGTCCGTACGACCGGTGTCGTCGGGGTCCGAGGGGACGTCAGCGACGCTCTCGGCGGCATGGGCGCTCAGGGACTCGGGCGTGCAGGTCGCGGCCTCGACGGCCGAAACCATGACGAACAGGGCCAAGACCGACGCCAGCAGCGCCGTCATCCAACCTCGTCCGGCGGATTTCAGTCCCATGCCACCCCATAACACGGTCCTGCGCCGCCGCAATCGCGACATCGTCGCAGGGAGATTTTCCTGCCGCGTCCGACCACGCCGGTCCGGGCTCACCGTGATCGTTAGCCTGCTCACGCGGCGTCTCGCAGTTCCTGTTGCGACTGGCGGATGATCGACCAGGCCGACTGCAGGAAGACCAGGGCGAGGACGCCCCCCGCGATGAGGTCTGGCCAGCGCGAGGCGGTCAGCCAGACCAGGCCGCCGGCCGCCGCGACCACCAGGCTTTCGATCAGATCGTTGCGCGTGCACAGCCAGACCGAGCGCACGTTGGCGTCGCCGTCTCTGTGGCGCACGAGCAGGAGGGCGGCCACGCCGTTGGCGAGGAATCCCAACATACCGAGACTCGTGATCACCGCTCCCTCCGGTGGAGCGCCCGACAGGGCCCGCCATACCGCGAAGCCCAGGATGAACACCGCCAGAAGCGCCAGGCTCGCGCCCTTGAGCAACGCCGCGCCCGAGCGCACCCGGACCGACTTGCCGATGGCCCACAGGCTGATGGCGTAGGTCGCGCTGTCGGCGAGGAAGTCGAGGGCGTTGGCGCCGAGGGCGGCCGAACCCTGGATCACCGCGCCGCCCGCGACCGCCAGGAAGGCCGCCGCATTGATTGCGATCACCGACAGGAGGATGCGGCGATAGGCGGGCGAGGCGCCGTCGAACTTCACCGGCGCGCCGCAGCCGCAGCCCGCGGCCGGGGGACGGTCCGAGATCAGGGGTTCGGTCATGGCGGCTCCAACGATCCTTGGATGACCCTTGTGCATTCTCTAGCCTCTAGAGGATCAAGCGCCTATTTCCAGAATCATGTCAGCCCGCCCCGCCCTCTATCCGCTTCGCACGATCGGCAAACTGTCGGCCGCCACGGGCGTCAAGATTCCGACCATCCGGTTCTATGAACAGATTGGTCTCATGCACGAGCCGCCCCGCACCGCGAGCGACCGCCGCCTGTATGACGACACCGCCCTGCGACGACTGTCGTTCATCCGCCATGCCCGCCAGCTGGGATTTGACCTGGACGCCATCCGATCGCTGCTTGATCTGTCCGATCATCCGAACCGGCCCTGCGCCGAGGCCAACGTCATCGCGGAGCGGCACCTTGCGGACGTCAGCGAGAAGATCGCCCAACTTCAAGCGCTGCGGAAAGAATTGGCGCGCATGACGACCGAGTGCGCTGGCGGCCAGGTGTCGGCGTGCAAGGTGATCGAAGTGCTGCATGACCATAGCCCCTGCGCGGACGGGCATGGCGGAGCATCTCACAGCCGATTCTGAATCTGAGCCGAAAACGAAGATTGGAGCCATGCACTGGCTGGATCGACATCCGTAACCGAACTCGCTTGACCTTTGGCGCGCCGGTTCTCGGCGCACCCTTCTCAGAATCCGAAATCGATCTGCTCGGGCGAGGCTGACGGTTTGCGGCGGCTCCGGCGGGACGGCTCGACCATCGAGGCCGTCTGACTTCCGGTCGCGCGCGACGCCTGCGGCGGCGCTCCGGGTGCGGGAGCCGATCGCGGCATGCCCGGCAGACGCGGCGTGCGGGCGGGTTTGCGGACCTTGAAGGGCGCGCCGCCGGCGCTGCGGGCCGTCTTCCAGGCCGTGAGCTCACTCTCCCACCAGCCGACCCGGCCCGGAGACAGCTGAACGGGTTTCGGGAAGTCCCCCGCGCGCTGGAGGCGCCAGGCCGTCGAACGGCTGAAGCCCACCAGATCATGCACCCGGTCCCAGGACAGCAGGCGGTCGGAACGACCGCCCGCCTCGACCGGCTCCCCATCCACGATGAAGCTCATGACGATCCTCTTGGGAACCGGTCGGCCTCGGCGCCCAGGATGGCGCTCAGCAGCTCTGCGTCATTCGCCGCATCGACCACGTCTCGACCCGACCAGGCCAGCAGGACCGCCTTGAGCGCGAAGCTTGCGGCGGGATCGGCCAGGACACTCGCGATGGTCGGGCGATCGGACGCCATCCGCTCTCCCCTATCCACGACGACGCGCCTGCGCCGCCGCCGGCGCGCCCGTCCGCACGGCGGTGATCTGCCGTTGCGCCCAGTCGCGCAGCAGGTCTCTCGGATAGAAGGGTTTGGATCTGATATGCCGGCACGGCGGGCCGCCGGATCCGGTCGACCACATCCTCGCCAGGCTCGCCGGCTTCAGCCGTATGCCGAGTTCGGCGAGATAGACCGAGGCCTCGTTCCGGGTCAGCAGATCGGCCTGCGGAGCGGGGCCTTCGAACGCGGCTAGGACGTCGGGCTCCGTCATCATCGTCCCTCCGGCCGGCATTGGCGCGCGTTTCGCGGCCCCTGCCCCGCGGTCAGGGCCAGATAACAGTCGATGACCAGCGATACGTACTGGCGGGTTTCGGTGATATCCGGAATCCGGCCCAGGCGAGCGACCCGCGACGGCCCCGCATTGTAGGCCGCCAGGGCGAGCCGGAGGTCTCCAAAGCGGAGGATCTGCCGCGCGAGATAGTCGGCGCCGCCCCGCAGGTTTTCGGCGGGATCGAACCGATTCCTCACGCCCAGCTCGACGGCCGTCGCGGGCATGAGCTGGGTCAGCCCGCCGGCGCCGACCGGCGAGACCGCATCGGGCCGGTAGCCCGACTCCGTCAGAACCAGGGCGTGCAACAGCTTCTCGTCCAGACCATGCGCGGCGGCCGCACGCGCGATAGCCTCCTGAAACGGTTGATCCAGCGGCATGAGCCGAGGCAAACCGATTTCGCCGTCGACAGGGGCGGGATCGGCTTGCGCAGGCGCGCGGCCGAAGAGGTCGCCGCCCGCCGCGCGCCAATCCACCGCCTGCGCCGCGGCCGATCCGCTCCCCGTCAAAAGACAGGCGGCGCCGGCGACGAACGCCGCGATCGTGTGTCTCACCATGTCAGAACCTCCCGATAGACGCCGCTCACCACGGTCCGATCCACCGGCCCGAAGTAGCGGCTGTCGAAACTCCCGGCCGTGTCACCGAGCAGAAACAGTTCACTGGGCGCGAGCCGGCGGCATCCCGACCAGTTGGGAAGCGGCGCGCCCCGCCGGTCCCGGGCGAATACGGCGTAGTCACCGACGGGGGTCCGCACGCGCCCGTCTCGCGCGCAGACCGCGTCGCCGCCGACCGCGCCAACCCGTTTGATCAGGACGACCTCTTCGGGCATGCTCAGACTGGCGAGGTAGGCCCGACCTTGTTCCGGCTGAGGTACGGCCACAATGGCCCCTCGCTCGATCCCACCGCCGAGGCTGCGGGCGTAGAGGCCTCGCGGAAGACTCGGGCTCTCGTTGATCAGGGCCAGGGCGGGACCCTGCCGGGCTGCGAGCGCCAGGCCTCCCAAGGCGATAAGCGCGACGCCCGGCCCGATCCAGCGGCGAAGGGTCGGCGGCGATCTCATGGGCGATACGGCTCCAGGATCAGGTCGCGCGTGACCATCACGCGCACCGGCGCGCCGGCGCGCAGACGGATCGAAGGCCGGACCTCCAGTTCCCGGTCGATCAGGCGTCCGCCGACGCGGGCCCCTTCGATCGACGCCGCGTCGCCGGCGTCGCCCAGCAGGCCGCCGGAGCCGTCGTCGTCGCGGGCGATCTGGCCCAGGGTAGTGATCGCCCCGGCGAACAGGGTTCCGACCAGGAGCGGGAACAGGCGTCGGTCGACCGATCCCCGCACTCCGACGGCGCCCTGGGCGTCGACCCCGGGCTCGCCGGCGAGGACGAGGCTCTTGCCGTTCGGCAGGATCAGCCGTTCCCAGGTCAGGAAGGCGCGGCGATCGCCGTAGGCGCTCTCGCCATCGTGTCGACCGATCAGGCGGGTCCCCTGGGGAATGACCAGGTGCCTCCCGCTGACGGAGTCGTAGATGTTCTGGGTCACGCTCGCGACGACCGGCCCGGCGCGAGCCGTGTCCACGGCCGTGAGCAGGGCCGCGGGTATCATCGCCCCGGCCTTCAGTTCGTAGGGAGACAGAGGCGCGGTCAGGACATGGCCGTTGTAGGTCGCGCCGTAGTCGGCCGCGCGACCCGGGTCCTGGGAGTCGCCCCGGGACTGTGGGGCGGCGTCCGCCGAGGCGACGCCGCCATCCTGCGCGGGGAAGAACAGGCCGGAACGCGCCGCCAGGTCGACGGGGCGCGGGCCGCGCGGCGCGATCGGCTGGGCCGGGCGATAGACGGGCGGCTCCGCCGGCGAGGCAAGTGAGTCCGCCGCCGGCTTCGGATTGGGCGGCTCGCCGCCGACGCGCGGTTCGGGCAGGCGATCATAGGTGGCCGGCTGATCGGTCACCGCCTCGGCCGGGCGGACCGCGCCCCGGACATCATCCACGCGCGCCTCGGCGGCGCGGTCGCGGGCGTTCTCCCGCAATTCCGGCTGCACCACGAAGGCCCAGGCGAGCGATCCCGAGACCAGAAGGGCGCCCCCGATCACTATGGTCTGGACGACGGACCTCCTCAGCCTCACGGCGGATGGCCGCGGCGCGCGGACAGACAGACCTGGCGCGGCCTCCTTGGGCGCCGATGTCCCGTGGCGTCTGGCGGCCTCTCCGGAAGCCGACGGTTCAGAATGCAGGTGTTCGGTCATGGCCGCGTTCCTTCCAGACGGCGGATTCGGACGATCTGCGGCCGTCGGTCGCCGAGCCGCAGCTCGGCGCGGTCAAAGACCCGGTCGACCACGTACAGGCCGCCGACCTGGCGGTAGTTGGTCAGCTGGGGCTCGCCGTCGGCGGCGATGACGAACAGAGCGGGAGCCTCGTCGACCTGGAGATCAGGCTCGAAGGCGATGAAGGTGCGCCGCCCGTCGTTGAATACGGCGTTGGGGGTCCAGCGCGGCCGGCGGCCCTGCGGCTCCACCCGATAGCGGGCGTCCAGCGGCCCCTCGGGCATGACGACGGGATCGGGAACGCGCGTTTCCGCGCGAAGGGCGCCTGCGTCCGACGGCGCGAAGGCCGGCGTCGGCGTGTCCCAGGCCACCGCCGTGTTGAAGGCGTCGGGACCGCCGCTCTTCAGGTCGATCAGATAGACCCGCTGGTTGGTGGTCAGGACCAGGTTGGTCTCCAGACTGCGTTCGAGCGGCTTGAGCATCACATGTGTCCGGCGCTGCGCTCCTTCCCCGGACACGGCTTCGCCGATCTGCCAACGCACGGTGTCGCCCGCCGCCTTGGCGGTCAGGGTCTCGCCCTCGCCGAGCGTCAGGGTCGTGACCCGCAAGGGCGCCGTCCAGACTTCGAAGACCCGGCCCGGCGACCAGACGAAGACCTGCATGCCGCCCTGGAAGGCATCGGACCGCGACGGCGCGGCCGCCGCGTTGTTGGCGGCCGCGATCGCCTCGCGGCCGGTCGCGGCCGGGGAAGGATTCGGGACGCCGGCGTTCTCGTCGACGACCGCCAGATAGGGTCGGGCGGTCGGACTCAGGGGCGGCGGCGGCGCGGGCTCGGCCGCCCTGTCGGTCGGCTCCGGCGCAACGGACGCCGCAGGCGTGGTTGCGTCGATCAGGCTGACGGCGGGCGTCTCGCCCCGGAAGACGGCGCAGCCGGACAGGAGCAGGCCGGCGCCCGCCAGGATCAGGAAGCGTCGGGAGTCCATGAGATATCCTCGATTTTCAGGCCCAGGGGGTTGCGCATCAGTTCCGCCTCCGTCCTCGGCGGCTGAACCCCGGTCGTGATCAGAGCGCGCCACCGCTCCGTTCCGGCCTGCTGGCCGTTGACGAAGCGCGTCTCCCGCCACTGCAGGTCAAAGGTTCGCTCCGACCGTTTGACAACGTTGAGGATTTCGACGTTGACGGCTTCGCGGCCGACCTCGGCGAAGGGGTCGTGCGACTGAGCCCAGGCGTTCAGAAAGGCGGCCGCCCGCGGGCTCAGCAGGTCGTAGGCCCGCAGCCAGTTCTGGCGGATGACGATCGGATCGATCGACTTGGAGCGGACTTCGCGGATGAAGGTCGCCAGGGCGTGGCCGATCTGGGCCTCTGTGGGTTCATAGCGTCCGCCGATGGCGGTGATCCTCTGGGTTTCGCCCCAGTCGGAGACCTCGACCACGAACGGCTTGACCACGGCGCGCTCGGCCTGAACCCACCAGCCGACCCCCAGGAAGGCGGCCAGCCCGAGGTTGGCCAGCGCCATCCGCCGCCAGTTCCGGGCGTGCGCCAGAGACAGGCCCATGCGGTCGTCCCAGAGCTGGCCCGCCCGCTGATAGGGCGTGGAGTCCGGAGCCGCGGCCATTGCCCTCTTGGGTCGGAAGAACGGATGCATGTCAGGTCTCCTCGGTCTTCAGGTTCGGCGACAGGACGCCGCTGGTCTCGCTGGACGGCAGCAGTCCGCGTCCGGCGTTGGCGATGAAGAAGGCCTGCAGCGCCGCCGCGCGCGCCGGCGGCCGACCGGCGCGGGCGCCCTGCCCGGCCATGGCGCGCTGGAACCCGGCGCGGGCCGCCTCGGTCTCCCGCGCGATCGTCGCGGCGGGCCGTCCGCCGCGGGGATCCCAGGCCCCTTTCGCCGACGTCGCGCCCGACAGAGCCGATGGACCGTCCCCCGCGCCGCTCACAACCTCGGGATCCCACGCCCGGGCGGGCTCGGCGACCCCGGCGGGCGGGGCGCCTTGCGGGATCGATCGTGAGGAGGCTCCACCGGCTCGTGGCGAAGGATTGTCGTTGGACGGCGTCGGCGGGTGTGGTCCTCGGCCGGGTCCCGGCGTCGGCGGCGCAGGCGAAGCGGGAGGCCGGCCGCTTCCAGCGCCCGCCGCGGCCCTGGCCGGCCCCCCCAGGCGGGACGCGCCGCCCGCAGCCATCGCCCCGACGCCGGCGACGGCCGCCCCGGCCAGGGCCCCCGCGCCGCCGACGGCGAGACCGCCCGTCACCGCCGCGCCGGCGCCCAGCGCCGGCCCGCCCGTCACCAGGGCGGAGGCCAGGTTAGGGATGAAGATCGCCAGCATGGCCAGCAGCAGCGCGACCACCAGAATGGTCAGGGCTTGGTAGATGTCGGGGTTGGCCGAGGGCTGAAGCTGATCGAAGATCGTCCGCGCCCCGGACACCACGATGGCCAGGGCGAGGACCTTGAGACCGGACGAGACGACGTAGCCGAGCGGCCGTTCGGCCAGGAAGGCGGTCTTGTTCCAGATGCCGAACGGAAGCAGGACGAACCCGCCCAGGGTGACGATCTTGAACTCCAGCAGGGAGACGATGATCTGCAGCGCCAGCACGGCGAAGGCCAGCATGATGCCGATCATCGCCACGCCCAGGATCAGGGCGTCGGTCAGGTTGCCGACCACGTCGAGCGGGTTGTCGACCGGCGCCGGGGTCTCGCCCAGGGCTTTGACGATCTCCCAACCCTGCTGCAGCACGGCGCCGGGGTTCAGGAACTCCGCGCTGGACAAGGAGCCGCCGCCCGCCGTCAGGCCAAGTTCGAGGAAACCGGCGTAAATCGTTTCAGACAGTTGCTGCCAGTCGTTGATCAGCCACGCGAAGGCGCCGATCAGCAGGATCTTGCCGAAACCCGCCGCCAGAACCTCCCGATTGGAGGATAGCGCCCACTGGATGCCGGTCACCGCCACCACCAGGACGATCAGCAGGCCAAAGACGCCGTTGACCGCGCCCTGGAGGGCGTCGAATCCTGCGGAGACGGTGTTGGAGAACACCACCATCAGCTCATTGGGCGTCTCCATGCTGACCGTGCCCACGACAGTCAGTCCCTGGCGCGCGAGAACGGATCGAAGGCCGGCGCCGTAGGCGTCGATCCGGTCGCGCCCCAGCGGCGGCGGCGCGCCTCGTCGCCGGAGGCCCGGTCCGCGGCGTCGCGCGCCGTCGCCTCGGCCATGAGGCGGGACTGCGCCAGCATGATGGTGCGCAAGGCGGCCAGATCCTCGGCCAGGACCGCCAGCAACTGGTTGGTGGACTGCACGGCGGCGGTCTGGCCCTGGGCGGCCTGACTCGCGCCCAGGGCGCCGGCGATGCGGCCGGTCCGCCCCGCCCCGAGCCGCTCGAGTTCGGCGGCGGTGCGGGCAAGATCCTCGGCTGTCCGACGGGCGTTGGCCGTGCGGGCCTCGCTCTGCTCCAGCAGGCGCAGGGCGTCCGTCCCGGTCAGGTCGTCCGGATAGAGGCTCTCGAACTGCCGCTCCAGGCCGCTGACCGAGGACGCCACCCCGCGCACGGTGCGCGCCAGCTCGGCCATGTCGCGCAAAGACTGATGGCTTCCCGTGAGATGGCTGTAGGGCGACGCCGCCAGGCTGCGCGCCTCGTTGGCGAGGCTTTCCAGCTGCCGGGCGGCCTGAAGGGCGTTCTCCAGATGATTGCGAGGATCGAACACGACCTGCTGCGCCGCGGCGGGTGCGGCCGTCGCCAGGGCGACGGCCGCGAGTGCGGGCAGGACCGCCCTACTCCGCCGCGAGCGGTCGGGCGAAGGCGTCGAAAACGGAATCCACATTCTGCACTCCCTTGGCTTTGAGGAATTCACGCGCGAAGGCGGTCTCGCCGGATCGAGCGAGGACGTCGTCGATGAGGGTCTGGTCTTCGGGCGAACCCGCCCCGCACAGCGCCAGGGCCACGCCGGTGAGGCGCAGATCGAACAGCCGCCGCCCGCGCGGCTGGCGCCAGTAGTAGGCGCGCTTGGGCGTCGCGAAGGCGATCAGCTCGAGCTGGCGCCGGTTCAGGCCGAAGCCCCGGTAGAGGTCCGCCGAGGACGGCTCCATGGCGCGTGGATTGGGCAGGAAGACCTGCGTCGGACAGCTTTCGATGAGGCTGGAGGCGATCGAGGACGACGCGACGTCATCGAGGCTCTGGGTGGCGAACACCACGGCGACCCGCTTCTTCCGCAGCGTCTTGAGCCATTCCCGGATCTTGGCCGCGAAGGCCGTCTCGCCCAGGAACAGCCAGGCCTCGTCCAGGACGAGAAGCGTCGGCCGTCCGTCGAAACCCTGCTCCAGCTCATGAAACAGCGCCGAGAGCACAGGCGCCACGCCGGACGGCGTGGCCATGAGGGTCTCGAGTTCGAAGGTGTCGAAACGGCTCGACCGCAGCGCCGCCCCGTGGCCGTCCAGAAGGGCGCCGTGGGGGCCGTTCAGGGTCAGCGGGCCCAGGGCGGCCGCCACCGCCCTGTCCTGCACAAGGGCGCAGAACACCGTCAGCGTCCGCTGCCCGACCGGCGCCTCCGCCAGGGCGGTCAGCGCCATCCAGATTTCTTCCCGGATCCGGGGCGTGGGATCCAGGCCGGCGAGGCGCACCGTTTCGGCGATCCATTCCGACGCCCAGGCGCGCTCGTCGTCACGCTCGATCCGGGCCAGGGGTTGCAGGGACAGTCCCGACCCCGGCTCTAGCGACCGCCACCGTCCGCCCGCCGCGAGCGTCGCCGCCCGGGCGGAGCGGCCCTTGTCGAAGAAGACCACCCGGGCCTCGGGATACCGGAACCACTGGAGCGCCAGGAAGGACAGAAGCGCGCTCTTGCCGGAGCCCGTCGGCCCCACGACCATGGCATGACCCACGTCCCCGACATGGAGAGCCAGCCGGAACGGTGTCGAGCCGGTCGTCCGGGCGGTCGCCAGGGGAGGTCCTTCGAGGCAGGCGTCCCACGGCGGACCCGCCCAGACGGCGGACACCGGCAACAGGTCGGCCAGGTTCAGCGTCGACAGCAGGGGCCGCCGCACATCGGCGTAAGGTTCGCCGGGCATGGAGCCGAGCCAGGCCTCGACCGCATTGAGGTCTTCGATCCGGGCGACCAGACCCTGGGCGTTGAGGGCCGCCTCGATGGCCCGGGCCTTGGCCATGGCCCCCTCCTCCGACCCGTCGAGGACCGAAACCGTCAGGGTCAGATAGCCGAAGGCGCAGGCCTCGGCGCCCAGCGCCGCCAGGGCGCCGTCGCATTCCTCGGTCTTGGAGGCGGCGTCCGTGTCGAGAAGGGGCACCTCCTCCTTGGTGATGGCCTCGCGCAGCAGGACGCCGACGCCCTTGCGCTTGGCGAACCAGCGCTTGCGCAGCTTGACGATCTCCCGCTCGGCGTCGGGCTTGTCGAGCCCCAGCCAGCGCGCCGTCCAGCGATAGTCGAACGGCAGGGCGCCAAGCGCATCCAGGAGCCCGGGCCGGGTCACCGACGGCAGGCCTCGCACCGAGACCACCTTGAGCCAGAGGTCGCCCAGACGCGGCGCGACGCCGCCGGTCAGGCCGGCATCCGCCAGCCAGCCGTCCAGGAACATCGGGGATTCCGGCGGCCGCACCGGAAAGGGTCTCGGGGACACGCAGCCGTGCAGCCAGGTCAGGAGGTCCGCGTCGTCCAGCCGCGCGATCTCGGGCAGGCCGTCGGCGAGCAGGTCCAGGGTCGTGTCCACCTCCCGCCCGAAGGCGGCGAGGGCCTGGCGCCAGTCCTGACCGGCCTTCTGCAGGCCATCGAACAGCCAGCGCTCCAGGCGCCGGGCTTCGTCGGCCGGCGGCAGCCAGGTCAGCGCAAGCCGGAAGTCGGTTTCGAAAGCCGGGTCGGCGCTCTCGAACCGGCTGCGGCGCTCCGCGTCGAGGAGCCAGGCGACATCGATGTCGAAGTCGCTCTCGGGATAGGGCGCGGCCACCCGGCGGCGCGCCTCGACGTGCAGGCACCAGCCCGACCCGAGCCGCCGCAGGGCGTTGTTCAGCCGGGCTCGGACGGCCATCAGTTCGTCTTCGGTGGAGGACTCCAGGTCCGGCCCCCTGAAGCGGAATCCGGTCAGGAACGACCCGTCCTTGTTGAGGACCACGCCCGGGGCGACCAGCGCGGCCCAGGGCAGATGATCCGCCAGGGCGGCCGGACGTCGGCGATGTTCGTCGAGGAACCGCATGGCGCCCTCAGCCGTCCAGGTGTCCCGGCGTCGCCAGATGGCGGCGCAGGACGTCGAAGAAGCGGCGATCGGACCGGGCGGCCCACAGCCCGATCGCATGGGCCGCCGCCCACCACGCCAGGCCGAGCCACCAGATCCTCAGCGCCAGGCCGAGAACGAGGGCGATGGTCCCCATGGCGATCGCGTAGTCGCGCGGCATGCCGGCCATCAGCACGGGCTCGGTCAGGGCCTGGGCCACGGGCAGATCCCAGCCTTCGGGCGCGCCTGTGGGACGAGCTTCGGCCATCATCCGAGCTCCGCCCCGCCGGCGAAGCCGAAGAAGTCGAGGAAGAAGGTCGAGGCCGCGAAGGCGATCGACAGGCCGAACATGATGCCCAGGCCCCGCCGCATCGACGATCCGTTTTCGCTCATCGCGATCCCGGCGCCGAAGATCACCACCGCCACCACGGCGGCGGCCTGGACCACGGGCCCGGTGATCGACTGCACCACCTGCTGCAACGGCCCTTCCCAGGGCATTCCCGAACCGCCGGCCAGGGCCGGTCCGGCCAGCATCAGGCCGCAGGTCGTCATCGCGCCGAACAGGCGGCGCCCAAGTCTCCGTCGCATGGTTTGCTTCCCTTGTGTTCAGCGCGTTTCAGCGCGCCGCGACTCATTGCAAGCAAATCCATGCACAGGCTGTCAACAGTAAAAATACGCTTAGAATCTATGACTTACGGATGACTTACACACGACTTACAACAACTTGCAGACCGACTTGAACAACGTCAGCCAAACCTTACCGCCACACATCAGTTCAACTCACCTCTGGATCACCCAAACCCCTGATCCATAGACGGAAACAGCCGCCGCCGGCTTTCGGCCTATTTTTCGCGTCGGATCAGCCGATGATCTCGATGTCATAATCGTCGCCCGAGACGCCATTGACGGCGAGGACAGCGTCGAGACGGCGCCCCTCCCGGATCCGGCTGATATGGGCGATCAGATCGACCGCCTGACCGATCGTCCGCCTCGGCGGCGTGGCGACGACCTCCATCGCGAGGTCCTCGATGCGGCGCAGCGCATCCTCGGCGGAGTTGGCGTGCAAGGTGGACAGGCCGCCGGGATGACCCGTGTTCCAGCTCTTCAGGGTTTCCAATGCGGCCGCGCCGTCCCGCATCTCGCCCACGACGATCCGGTCGGGTCGCATGCGCAGAGCGTCCCGGACCAGGTCGACCACGCCGATGGCCACCGGAGCGCGGCGCGTGAGCACCGCCACCGTATCCCAGGCGGAGCACTGGAGCTCCGGCGTGTCCTCGATCAGGAAGACCCGATCCTCGGCGAAGGCAGGTTCGGCGAGGACGGCGTTGGCCAGGGTCGTCTTGCCCGAGCCCGTCCCCCCGGAAATCAGGATGTTGCGACGGTCGGCGGCCGCCGCCGCGAGGGCGTCGGCCTGGCGGGCCGTCATCACCCCGTCGCGGACGTAATCCGCGAGCCGCCAGATGACGCCCGGCCGTTTGCGGATCGAGAAGGCCGGCGCGGAGGCCACGGGCGGAAGAAGGCCTTGGAACCGCTCCCCGGTGGACGGGAGGACGCCGGATAGCCGCGGATCATCGCGCGTCACCGTCTCCCCGACATAGTCGGCGATCAGTCGAACGGCGCGTTCCCTCGCCTCCGCCGACAGGGTCGCGCCGGTGTCCGAACGCCCCTCCCCCGCCCGGTCGAGGATCACCCGGCCGTCGGGATTGGCGAGGATCTCCACGACCCGCGGGTCGACAAGCGCCGCCAGCACGGTGTCTCCCAGAGCGTGCCGCAGGGCCTCGAGCTTGCGTTCGGCGATCAGGGGATGGGGGGCCATGTCAGGTCGGCGGGTCGCGGCGATCCGAGGCGCGTTCGGGCCGCCCCGAGACGATCCGTGCGGCCGTATCGTCGAGCATACGCTCGATCCGGCGATCCACCGCGGCCTGGACGGTCGGATCCTGGTCGATGACCGCGTCGGGGAGCCGGACGAACAGCGCCCGAGCCACCTCGACCACCAGCTCCTGAATGATCTGCATGTCCTGACGGGTCGAACGCATATGGCCGCGCAGGGCCTGCTCCAGGGTCAGGAGGCGGTCCTCCGGATCCGCGCGCGGGCTGGACTGCAGGCCGCGGGCGATGGCGTGGCCGGCCGCCTGGCTGACCGAGACCCTCCCGGATCGCGCTTCGCGGCTCAGGCCGGCGATCACCTTGGGGTCGCTGAGATAGACCTGCACGCGGCAGCTCTGCACGGGCGTTCGCCTAGCCATCGGCATCTCCTTTCAGATGATCGAGCGCGGCGTCCTGCGCGGCCATCTCCTGGGCGACCCGGCCATAGATGTCGGCCGCACGGGCGGCGACCTTCTTGTCATCCATGGCGGCGACGATCTCCTTGAACAGCGGCAGGCTGGCCTCGGCGTCCACGCCCAGGCTGCGCCGACCGGCCCAAGGGTGCGGCGCTGGCGTCGGCGCATCGACGCCCGCCGCCTGGTCCGGGACCGTCGCATCGGCCCTGTCCCTGAACGGCTTGCGCCGGTCGTACTGCAGCTTGCGCGTACGCAGCGGCCTGCGGCCGGCGACGAAGATCAGCTGGAGCTCGTCGGGAAGCGCCCGCACCTCGCCGGGTTCAAGCAAGGGTCGATCGATCTCGGAGCGCGACACGCTGCTCCGGCCCGAGGCGAGGCCGGCGGGGGTGCTGCGGCTTTCCCGGGTTTCGCCGATCGTTCCGGTGAGCCGGGAGACCTTGTCCTGCGTCAGGGGATCGAGCGCCGAGAAGGCCGTGTAGACCGCGCAGTTGTCCAGGATGGTGTTGTTGGTGCCGTAGGTCTCGACGATGTCGTTCAACGACTGGGCCACGAACATCACCTTGACCCCGTAGCCGCTCAGCAGCCGCAGGGATTTCTCGAAGAAACTCACTCGGCCCAGCAGCGGGAATTCGTCCATCAGCATCAGAAGACGATGGCGCTTGAGCCGCCCGGCGGCGTCCTGGGTTTCATGCACGGTCAGGGCTTGGGCGGCCGCGTAGAACAGGAGACGCACGAGGGGGCGGAGCGCCGCCGCATCCGCCGGCGCCACCTGGACATAGAGGGAGACGGGCGCCTCGGCGCACATCAAATCGCCGAGCGCGAAATCGGACGCGGACAGGGCGCGTTCGAGGTCGTCTCCCGCGAGCCATTTGAGATAGGAGCGCGCCGTCCCCTGGACCGAGGTGCGGAAGCGGTCGTGCATCGCCGCATACCCCTTCACCGCCGTCCGGATGAACGGATGCGTTTCCGGCTGCCCGTCCGCGCCAGACCGGTGCAGCGCCTTGACCATCACATCCGCCGTGTCGTCGAGATCCGCCAGCAGCTCCCGGACCGTCAGCAGGGTCTTGGCGTCGTCGTCGGCCGTGTAAAGAACGTGGAGGATCACCGCCTCCAGGATTTCGGAGGCGGCCTTGTCCCAGATCGCCTCGTCGTCCCGAACGCCGCCGGGATCCGACAGGATCGAGACCAGTCGCTGCACCTGGGCCAGTTCGCCGGCGCCGGGCCGGATCTCGGCGAGCGGGTTCCAGCGCGCCGAGAGGGCGTCGCGCGGGTCGAAATAGAAGGCATGCGAGAAACGCGAGCGCCAACCCGCCGTCACCCGCCACAGTTCCTTCTTTGGATCGTGGACGAGGACGCTTTCGCTCCACAGCAGAAGCGTCGGGGTCACATGCCCCCGCCCCTTCCCCGATCGCGTGCCGCCCGTGACGAGCGTCGGACGCATATCGAGCGTCGCCAGAAGCCGGCCCTTCATCACACCGAGCGCGCATCCGGCGTCGGCCCGCAGCCCGGCCCTCCGCGCGTCGGTCAAACCGCCCCATCCGCGAATGCGCCGATGCGCGCCTTTCCCGCGAGTCAGCGACCCGATGCCCAGGCCGGCCATCGCGCCCAGCAGGATCAGAAATGCGCTGGAGGAGAAGGCCTCGGGCTGCGCCTCGCCGAACGCTCGGCGCCAGACGAGGATGCGCCACGGCGGATAGGCCTTGGTCTCGCCCGGAAGCGGCACGCCCCAGCCGAGGATCGCGTCGAAGCCATAGGTCCAGGCGAACACCTGGGTGGCGAGCTGGAGGCCGGCGAGCAGGCCCAGCGCCAGCAGGAGGAGCCGGAGGATCATGGCGGATCAGACGTCCCGCTCGCCGGCCGAAGCCGCGCCGCGCCGAGTGAGAGGATCGCGGCCGCGTCGCCGCGACGGTCGTGGTAGTCGCGCAGCGCGGCGCGGAGCTCCCCGTTTCGGTCGGCCGCAGCCAGCGCCAGAATCCGATCGGCTTCCCCGTCGGCGTCGCCGAAAGCATGACGCTCCGCCTCTTCGAACTGCCGGAGTTGGCCTGTCACCCGGTCATAGGCCCTGCGCAGCACGGCGTTGCCGGTCCGCTGGACCAATTCGTCGAACAGGGCGTGAAGCTCCGAGACGGGCTCGCCGTCTCGCTGCGGCGTCCGGCCGTAGGTCGGCAGACCAGCTGTCAGATCGAGGCCCGCGAGCAGGCAGACCAAACGAAATCCATAGCGGTCGCGCACGGCACCGGAGTCCAGACGCACGGCGAGAAAGCCACCCGCCGGCCCGCGTTCGATCAGCCCCTCGCCGCACAGCCAGGACAGGGCTTCCCGCACGGGCGTGGTCGACACGCCCAGTCGCCGGGCCTCCTCGACGATGACGATCGGCCGGCCCGCGGGGTAGCCGCCCGTCTGAGCTCGATCCCGGATGCGGTCCAGGGCCAGGAAGAAGGGATCGCGACTCTTCGCCATGACGGACTCCAGCACTCGAAACTCCCAACTCAGCAGCCGCCCCGAGGCTCGCCAACAGGTTGCAGGGATTTTCGATCCGAACCCGCCGCATATCGGCGGCCCGTCCGCCGCAAAGCGGCGGGATTCCGGCGGCAGCGGCGCGCGCCTGGAAATTCATGTGCGCCTTCATAGCTGATCAAGGATTACCTTGGCTTTTGAGCAGACCCGGGAACAATGCGGAAAGGTTGTGCGATGCCTGACAAACCTGACCCGCCGAGACGCGACAACGACCTGCTGTCCCTGGCGCTGAAGCTCATCCGTCGGCATCGCGGCCTGACCGCCCTCGAGATGGCGCAGAAGATGCAAATGCCGCTGCGGACCTACGAGCGGTTCGAGGCGGGAGGCAGCCGGTTGAACATCGACTATGTCCATCGCTTCGCCGCCGCGACCGACAGCGACCCCTACGCCATCATCATGGCCGTTGCGATCGGCTCGCCGGAACTGGCCCTTCGGTGCGCCGACAACAAGCTGGTGACCACTCTCACCGTCGGCGCCCAGCGCTTCGACCAGATCCTCGGCGACCGCATCCAGGCTCTCGAAGCCCGTGCGATCATCGACGCCGTTTGCACCATGTTCGATCAGCTGTTGATCGACAGCGCCGATCAGCAACGAGCCGCGCAATGGCTGGAGAGGGGCGTCTCGGACCTGTCATCGATCCGTCCGAAGCCAGGCCGATAGAGAAATATACGTCAGATATAGTTTTGAGCTTGAGCAATCGGGGCGCTCACTCCTTGCGCCGCAATCGTGGCGACAACCAAGGAGAGACGACTATGAAGACGCCCAAACTGCGCCTTGTCAGTTTCGGCAGCGCCATGGCGCTGACCCGGGATGGCTTGGGCACCATGTTCGAAGAAGCCGGCGTGAAGATCGGCCGGTATCCCAGCGAGGGCTGAAAGGCCCGCGGACGGCCGTCATTTGCGGCCGTCCGCACTTCCTTCGACGTGCATCCGGCAAGGGCGCTCGAACGAGACTCACGAGCATGGAATGACTGAATCACTATTCTGTTCGCCGGGGGTATACATGGCTGTCGTCGATGACGATGTCATCGTCCTCGATGTGAAGGGCGACGCCTATCATTGCCTGGTCGCCGGAGCGCAGACGCTCCGCATTACTCCCCAGGGGGGTCTATCTATTAGTGACCCTCTATTGGCTGCGGACCTACAGGATGCCGGGCTGATCAGGGGAGCTCCATTCGACATGGAGCGCCCCGCACCGATCCTACCGCAGCGGGAGTTGCTACCGTCCCGAAGCCCTCCACGCAGTGAAATCCTCCGTATCGGCCTTTCCTGGATCGTCGCAGCCATCATCTTTCGCAGAAAGCGCCTGCACACGCTTGTCGACTTTCACCGGGGCGCGACACGAGTCACCGCCAAGCGAAGCGAGAAGGCTCTCGCCGAGATCGTCGGCGCCGCCCGGATGGTCCGACCATGGATTCCTGGCGAAGGCGAATGTCTGCAGCGGTCTTTCCAATTGCGCTGCGTCCTAGCCAGCCAAGGGATCGCAACAGACTGGGTGTTCGGCGTTCGCACGTGGCCCTTCGGCGCCCACTGCTGGCTCCAGATCGGCGACCTCGTCGTTGGAGACAGGCTGGCCCGTGTAAGACGCTATGTGCCGATCATGAGGGCATGAGATTGGGCGACTATCTCTTGGTATGCCGAACGCCGGGGGACGACGCCGCCCGTTCGCTTTCAACCGCCCTGGAACAGCGCGCCGCTCTTGAGGGACATCTTATTGCACCGCTCAATGCGCATGCATGGCTCGCGGTTCGCGGCCCGGTGGCGCCAAAAACGGTCTCGATCGGAGGATGGACGCTGATCGGCGACGTGTTCGACCGCCAGTCCCCGATCCTTCCAACGCCTTCCGCCGAGGATCCGTGGGCGTATGAACGCAAGCTCGTCTCGCGGATATGGGGTCGATACGTTGGTGTGCTGTTCGAGCGAGGGGACCGCCCGTCAGCCTTTCTTCGAGATCCCTCGGGCGCCTTGGAATGCGTGACCTGGACGCAGGATGGTCTGACACTCGCCTGTTCGGCCGCGGAGGACTGGCTCATCCGAGACCTTCGGCCGGCATGGCGCATCAATGTCGATCGGGTCGCACAGGCTTTGCACAGTTTGGTCGCCGGAACTGGTGACCTTCTTATTGATGGCCCCACCGCCCTTGAGCCGGGGACAATTCAGGCCCTTCCGCTCACGCGGCCGGCCGCAACAATCTGGGAGCCGGCCGATTTCGCCGATCGCAGTCTTGATCCGGCGCCTCCCATCGACGAGGCGATGCTCCGAATACGCCGGGCGATTGACGAGGCTGTGTCCGGTCTGGCGAGCCTTCCCGGACCGCTCGGCGCCGAGGTGTCCGGGGGACTGGACTCCAGCCTGGTCGCCGCCAGTCTCAGACATAACCGCCCCGATGCCGTCAGCGTCTGGCTCAACGCCTACGGCTCGACCCCGGAGTCTGACGAACGGGACTATGTAACGATCTTGGGTCGCGCCCTGGGGTTCAAACCCCTGTGCGCAAGGCACGCCACCGGGCCGATCACCTCTGACTGGCTGACCTCGCTCGCCGGCGGATTTCGACCGGGTTTGAACGCGCTCGATCATCCGCAGGACCGATCATGGACCGGTCTGCTGGAAAAGGCGGGGGCGACTGCCCTCATGACCGGCAAGGGCGGCGACAGCGTTCTCTTCCAAGCGGCGACGACGGACGTCTTCACCGACGTCTGGCTCGGCGCTGGTTGGCGAGCGTTAGCGTACGCCGATCTTGCGGAACTCGCGGCAGCGAACGAGATCTCCGTTTGGTCGATGATCCGCGCCGCGCGTCGGCATCGCCGGCACGATCCCCAGCCCCTGCTCCGCAACCACCCCATGCTTGCCCTTCCAGGCGCAGAGCCGGGACCTCATCCCTGGCTCTCTGACCTGCAACGGTTCGGGCCGGCCAAGAGATTCCAAATCGCGGGGGTCGCGGACAGCGTTTCGCACCACGGCCCTTCCGCGCTGACCCGAGCGATCGACGTCAGACACCCTCTGTGCGCCCAACCCGTCGTCGAAGCCTGTCTCGCGCTGCCGACCTCTCTGTTGACCATCGGCGGTCGAGACCGGGGTCTGGCGCGGCGCGCCCATCGCGACCGTTTGCCCGCGGATATCGTCGAGCGAAGAACCAAGGGTGAAATGACCCGGGTCTATGGACGCATGATCGCGGAGAACCTCGATGTTCTGAGGCCGTGGCTGGCGGACGGCCGGCTCGCAGCCTGGGGCGTGATCAACCGCAAGGCGGCCTTGACCGAGCTCACCCCTGAAGCGCTCATCTGGCAGGGCCAGCACGCCGCCATCCTCACGGCGGCGGCGTTCGAGGGCTGGGTTCGGACCTGGGAAGCGCGCCTGTCTCCACTGTACTGACTTCGCTTGAATCATCCAGCGTGTACGCCAGCCAGTCGAAGATCTGCTTGTAGCGGTCCCTGATGTTGGCCGGGCTCCAGGTCAGATGCTTTTCGCCCCAGTACGTCACCAGCCTCGCTTCGCCGCCATTGCGGAGAATCGCGCTGAACATTCGTTCGGCCTGGGTCATCGGCGTGAAGTCGAGGTCGGCGGTCAGAAACAGAATCGGACGGGTGATGCGGTCCGCGCGCAGGAACGGGCTAGTGGCGGCGTAGTCGTCCGGCGCAAGCCATGGCGGGGCGCCGAGAGCGCCCTGCCCCGTCTCGGTCCAGCCCTGGTTGAACCGGAAGAACATGCCGTTCTCCGGCTGGATCCGCCCAATCGCATCGAACTCTCCCCAGACCCCGAGCATGTCGCTGTAGGCGGATGAGGCGATGTACGATCGATAGCGGCTCGAGCGGACGGCGATTTCCAGCGCCGCGTATCCCCCGAAACTATGCCCCCAAAGGACCATTCGGTCGGCGGGCAACTCAGGCATGGCGGCGAGCACGGCATCGATGGCGAGATCGACACTCCGCGCATAGGCGTCGCCCCGTTCGCGAACGGGCAAATCCCCGGGCACGGATGGACTGACAACCGCATAGCCGGCGGCCACGAATACTTCGGGCCGAAAGCTGTAGGTCATGGTCAGGGGATCCAGTCTCGCGAGGTTATCCGCCCAACCGGGATAGGGTCCGACGATCACGCCGCGCACGTCGCCTGGCCTCTTCGGCAGGAATACCCAACTCGTCGTCTCTCGACCATCGAGATCCGGATGTTTAACCGCCTCGGCCTCGGTCATGACGACATCGGCCAGCGCGGCGTTCACCCCATCTATGGCTTGCGTGCGGCCCGACGACTGGTTGACCAGGGTGTCGGCGAGCCCTGTGGGTCGAAGCGATAACGCAGCGCGGTCCGACAGCGCGAGCGTCCTGTCATCTAGTGCGCCCCCCTGCCCCAACCTGGACGATCGCTCGCCATTCATCATCAGAAGTTGACCCTCGGCGTCGATGGCGAGGGACCACTTTCGACGGGGGGCTTCGTTGCTCTTCAACCGCCGGCCCATGGTGAGGTCGAACAGGACCGTCTCGCGGATCCGCTGGTCCGTATCCGAAAGTGGTTGAACGCCCGCATCGGACATAGCCCAGTATCGTCCGTCGGCGAAAACGTAGAGCCGGTCCGTCGTCGCGGCCGCTATTCGAGCCGGGGCCGCGACGAGGGAAGTCGTCAGAGCGATGGGAGCTCGTCCAAGTGACAGGAGATACCAATCCCGTCGCTCGCTACCCGACGCTCGAGCGTGAAGAACTGGAGCCCGACCAAGCCAATCCGCCTGTACGCCAGCAACGACGACGCTCGCCGAACTGCCAACCTCCAAGCCGTCGCACGAGAACGTCTCCACGCCCTCGGCGGCCCCCACGCTCATCAAGCTCCCCCGATCCCAACGACGGCCGTCGCGCCGCCCCCAGAAAAGAACCCGTTTGGAATCCGGAGACCAGCGTAGGAGATGAGGTGCGATGTCCAGATGGGTGAGCTCAGGCGTGATCGCACGAGACTCCAGGTCGACGAACGCCAATCTACGTCGGCGATCATCCTCCATGTGGAGCAGCTCGGGATCCCCGATGGCCATGAGTTCCCTCCGTCGGACCAAGGCGACGGTGCCGCCGTCCGGCGACAATGCGAAGTCCGCGATGAGTCCCTCCGCCAAGACCTCGGCCTCGCCAGTTCCCGCGTTCAGCTGAACAAGAGCCTGCGTAGGCTCGGGCGCCTCAGTCGTCATCACACCGTCCTGGGCCTCGATCACAGTGCGGGAGGGCTCCTGTCCCAGGGCCGTGCGGTTCCACGCCTCGACCCTGCGTCGCATGCTCGTTCGATCATAGCCCAGCACCAGGGGCAGGCTGCCGTCGGGACGAACGGCAGCGATGATTGTTTCATCCGACGCCCACTGGGCCGTGGCGCCGCCCAGCGGCAGGTCCGGAGTCAACCCGGTCCAACGTACGGCTCGATCCGACAGGGTGACGACGCCGTATTCGAACGCATCTCCCCGCAACCTCGTGATCAACATCCGTTTTCCCGAAGGAGACCAGCCGACAAGCTGCAGCCCCAGGCCCTCGCCCGGAAGCAGGCGCACGGGAGCGGAGTTCGGATCGCCCAGATCCACGAGCCAAACCTCCATGATGGACCACGTCGACCGACCGTTGGACTCGACGCGGGGCATCGTGTCGTAGCCCGCTCGCTTCTCGTAGACCGCCCATCGCCCGTCCGGCGAGATCGACGCGCGACCGAAGGCTTCCAGGCCGAGAAGATCGTCCACGGTCAGCGACCTGGAGACGCCTGCGGTCTGTGCGTGTGTGGCGCCGGCCAGGCAAAGCGCTGCCAGCACCGCGCCCGCGAGGCGGTGAAAGACGTTCCACATCGTCGGATCTCACCAGCGCCGGATCAACTGGAGCGAAAGCACTCGGCCCATCAGATTGGCTTGGCCCGGATCAAACCCCAGCCCCGTCGTCGCGTCGTAGAAGGGCGGGTCTTCGTTCAGCAGATTCTGGACCGCCAATTGCACCTGCAGGCCGCTGGCTGCCTGCCAATCCGGCGTCCAACTCACGATGGCGTCGATCGTATTCCAGGACGCGATTCGGCTTCCCCGCCGGTCCCGGGTGTCCGTCACATAGTTCCAATGCGCCCCGATCTGGAACTCGTCCCTCGACCAGGTCGCCCCTGTTCTCGCTCGAAAATCGACCGGGTATCCGACCAGACCCGCAACCTGCTCGCTCGGGGCCGTCGGGGTCGTCCGGCTCTCGTAATCGAGGATCCAGGAAGCCGCGCTATCGACGGACAACGTACCGCCGCCGACGGACCAGTCGTGTCTCGCTTGCACATCCAGCCCGCGAACGCGCACGGCCCCTGTGTTCACCCAGCGCGTATCCACCACGGCGCCATAGGCCGTCACCGGGAAGAGCCCGGAGAAGCCCGGCGAGCTGGCGTAACTCTCGATCAGCGCCCGATCGGCCGCGTTGTTCGCGGGATCGATGAAGGTCACGAAGGGGCGGAGGGTCGCGTCTATCAGGGCGCCGTCGAAGTTCGCGTTCACTGGCTGAGCGATCCGATCGCTGAACCGGGTGTCGAAATAGTTCAGGCTGAGGGTCGGTCCCTTCACAGGCCGATAGTCGAAGCCGATCGTAAAGGTCTCAGCGGTCTCCGGCTTGAGATCGGTATTCCCCCCATACAGCATCAGAATCAGCGCCTCCGAACCATCGGCCCGGTCGAGGAAGGCGGGCGAGACACCGAACTGATCGAACAATTGGGAGAGCGCCGCCGCGCGGAAGGAGGTGCCCCACGAACTGCGGACCGTAAGCCGGTCAACGGGCGACCAAGCCAATCCAACTTTCGGATTGGTGGTCGAACCGAAATCGTCATATTCCTCCGCCCGAGCAGCGACGGAAACCTCAAGGCGTCGGACGCCATCGATCGCATTGTCCGGCCCGATGATCGGAATGCGGGCCTCCGCGAACACCGCCGATATGACGCGCTCCTGTTTGGGGCTCGCCATCAGCCGCGGAACCGCCGCCGTCAGAAACGTTTCACCCTGGGTTTCGAAGCTCTCCTCACGCACCTGAGCGCCCAGTGCGATCGACAGGTCGCCTCCCGGCAGCCGCCTGACCGGGCCTTGAACAAGCACGTTGGCCGAACGCGCACCGCTTTGATTGTGAACGTCGCCGTACCCGCTGCCGACGAAGTCGAGGACGGCTCTCGGGTTTGTGGTTCCGTTGCCGAAAAGATTGAAATAGCCATCCACGGCAGCCCGAAACGGCGTGGTCGGATCATCCGGGATGTTGCCGAGGGCCTCCGCGAAGAAGCGGGTGTTCACGCGGTTCCTCAGTCCGAAATCGGCCAGTTCCCGAGCGTCGGCGAAATAGGTCTCCACTGACCAATCGTCGGTCAGATCGTAGCGGGCGCCCAGGGTGACCCCGAGACTTTCGGAAGTCGCGAAGCTTCGAGCCGGCCCCAGGTCACGGAAGAAGGAGTAGGCGATCGTATGCGAGGGCGCTCCGGACGGCGAGACGAACCACGGATTGGCTTGGGTTACGTTGAAGATGCCGGCCGCGGCGGCGGTCGCCGATTCTGTCCTCCGGCGGCTGTATCGGACGTCGGCGCTCAGCTCGAGGCGGTCTCCGATCGACTGCCGAACGCGTCCGTAGACGCTGTGGCGCTCCAGCGCGGGCAGAAGATCGATTCCGAGAAGCGAAGATTGAAGGTTGGCCTCGCCCTGCGCGAAGTCAGCCGGGCCCTGCGCAACGCCGCTTGCGTTCGGCCGGATCGCGAACTGAACCGCATACGCCGAGGCGCTCGGGTCGAAGGCCAGAATGTTGCCAGGAGCGCTGTAGAAGCTTCGGTGATCACTTCCGCCGAAGGGCCGGAGATCCCCGTCCGCTGTGTAACGACGATCAGATGCGTTGAGCGCTTTTGTGTTCTGATATTCATAGGAGACGTAGGCCGCGCCTGATGTCCAAGTCCGACCCAGCAAATGGGAAACCTGAACGTCCTCCGCCCCGCCTTCGGCGGCTGCGATGCGAGCTCGACTTTCCTGTCCATCGAATGCGCGCCGCATGATCACGTTGACGACGCCTGCGACGGCATCCGACCCATACAATGCAGAAGCCCCGTCCAGGAGGACATCGACGCGTTCTACCGCGGCGGATGGCAAGGCGGATACATCCGCGAACTCCGCCCGGGAGCCCGTCCCCGCAAGACGTCGTCCATTGACGAGGACAAGCGTGGAAGCCGCACCCAAACCGCGGAGATTTACGCCCGTGGAAAAGACGTCGTTCGACGTGCCGGCGTCGGCCAGCGTCGCCTGCGTGACCGGCGTCGATGTCCCCGCATAATTTTGCGGCAGCGCCACAAGGATGTCCGCGACCGTCCCCTGCCCTCGACTGTCCAGTTCGTCGCGATCAAGCTGGATGACCGGCGACGCCAAGCTTCCTGCGGAACGCAACAATGTCCCAGTGACGACGACGTCATCGATCTCTGTGGCTTGTCCTTCGTCGGAGGCCACGCCGGTTCTCTGCACCGCGAACACGCCCTGACGGCTTTGCGTCCAGGTGAGCCCCGAGTTCCGTAGCAGACGATCCAAGGCTATTCCCGGCTCCATCCGCCCCGTCACACCCGGCGACCGCAGCCCGTCGACCAGATCCGAGGTGAAGAAAATCTGCTGGTCGGACTGGGTGGCGAAGGCCGTCAGGGCGCTCCGCATCGATCCGGCTGGAATGTTGAAGTCACGCGCCGTCTGGGCGCAGGCCGTCGTGCTCACGGCGACGACTGAGGCGACAGCGGCGACGCCGCACAACAGACTGAAACGACTCATAGGCTGGATTTCCCTTCGGCGCCCCCGCGGCGTCAAAGGAGAAGACCAATGAGACCCCGGGTGACCCCGGAGCCGTGTCCGGATTATTTTCTGCGCCTCGCCAGACTGATCGATCCGTCCGCCTTCGGAACGACAGCCAATCCCATGACGTCGGAGGACGCCGCAACGAAGGCGTCCCGGTCGCCGGTGCGGAACACGCCGTTGACCGCGATGCCCCGGATCGCCGGATCGTCGATCTCGATCTTGTCGACCAGATAGCGGTTCACCTCGGCCACGGCCTGTTCAAGGGGAATGTCGTCGAAGATCAGTCTGCCGTCGGTCCAGCTGGTCGCGGTCGCCACGTCCACCGGCGCGGTCGTGATGCCCCGCGCCGAGACCCTCGTCTGTTCCCCGGCCGCCATGCGCCGCGGGCGGGACGGCGCGTCTGGGTCCGCCACCTCGACCACGCCCGATATCAGGGTGACCCTGACGGCGGATCCGGTGCGGCGGACGTCGAAGACGGTGCCGACCGCCTTCACTTCGGTCTCGCCGGCTCGAACGAGGAAAGGCCGACCGGCGTCCGAAGCGACGTCGAACAGCGCCTGGCCCTGCTCAAGCTCGATCCGCCGTTCGTCCCCGGAAAAGCGCACCCGGATGCGAGAGTCGGTGTCGAGGTTTACGCTCGATCCATCCGCCAGAGTGACCACGCGGCGCTCGCCGATGGTCGTTGAGTACACTCCCCGGCCGTCCCACCAGAAGGCGCCGCCGATCACCAGCGCGAACGCGGTCGTGATCGCCAAGCCGCCCAGGACAAACGGGCGGCGGTCGCGCTTGGGCGCCCTCCCCTTCCCCCGGCCTCGCGCCTCGGCGAGCGCGCCGGCGACATCGGGATCTCCGGCGAGGCCCTGACTCTCACGCCAGACGCGCTCGACCCGCCTGTAGGCGTCTGCGTTTCCCGGCCTGGACCGCCACTCGAAGAATTCCTCGATCGTCTTCGTCGCCACCGAGGTCGTGCCGAGACGGGCGTGCCAATCGGCCGCCTCCTTCTCCGCCTTCTCAACCCGCATCGTCGGGTTGGTCATATCGCGCCTCATTCTAGCGCCGAAGCTGGGCGGCGCAGTGGGCCAAGGCCCGAGTCATGCGCCACTCCACCGTCTTGGGGGATATCCCCAATCTCTCGCCGATCTGGGCGTTGGTCAGACCGTCGAGCCTCGACAACAGGAAGACATCACGGAGCGGCTCTGGCAAGCAGAGGATAAGCTCCTTCATGAGCAGATCTTCGTTTTGGCTGGGTAGGACGGCGGGCTGCGCCGTCAAACAGGTCGCCTGCTCTCCTTGCTGCGTCCTCCGACTCCGTGTCGCGGACTGGTTTGAGACGAGGTTGTGAGCTATGCGCAACAAGAGCGCGCGAGGATGCCGAACTTCGTGTTCGCCGAGATAGCGGGTTAGTCGAAGCCAGGTTTCCTGAAGGATGTCATCTGCATCCTGACGGCCACACTGCCTAGTCACGCGCATTCTGAGCCAAGCGGAATACCGCTTGTAGAACTCGTTCACGTCTCCACGGTCGTCACGCAGATCATTGACCTGATCGGACACAACGGCACCGCCTTCCCTCTCGCAGAACAAATCAACCGCTAGCCGAAAATGACACGGCTAGGGGACAGCGTGAAGGTAGCGATACGCGCCAACTGACGGGATGGACGTTGTTAGGCATCTTGGAAGGCGCGTTAAAACCCTGCGCAAAGAGGCCAAACTTTCGCAGGAGGAACTCGCGTTCCGCGCGGAGATGAAACGCAGCTATGTCAGCGATTTAGAGCGGGGCAAAAGAAATCCTACGGTTCGCGCACTCGGGCGTCTGGCCGTCGCCCTGGGCGTTCACCCGGCCGAACTGCTGCAAGATTGAGCCGAACGCCCGGGTGGGCCAACCTGAGGATTTTTGCCACGCAGGACAAAATTGACACGATTGGTGGGCGGCGTTCAGCGCGCTGGGCTGGCCAGAAGGGCGGATGGACGTTGTCGTTCGCTTTGGAAAAAATGTACGGGCATTGAGGGAGCAAGCAGGCTTCTCCCAAGAAGAACTCGCCTTTCGTGCCGGAATGAAGCGAACTTATCTCAGCGATCTTGAGCGCGGTACGCGCAACCCTTCTGTGCGCGCTCTGGGGCGCTTAGCCGTCGCGTTAGAAGTGGCACCCGCTCGCTTGCTCGAATAGCCGCCCCCCCGCGCGAGAAGAAAATGCGTCCTGGTGGATCGCCAGTTTCATAGCCCCAGATCAGCACCCCGCCCTCGGATCACCTGAGCCAGACCATTTCCCGTCGGCGCCAAGGTGATGGTCTTGCCGGTCTCCAACCGCTCGGCTCCCGCCCTGAGCCGCCCATAGTGCTCGACCCCGCCTCGATCACGTACAATCACGAAAGGCGCCGCGCCCGCTTCGTCGTGAAATCCCGACTTGACCACCATGCCCTTCACCGGCTCCCGACCCAGAGGCCTGACCTCCCGGCCGCCTTCAAGCCGCCTCTGGTTCAGGGTGCGGATAATGTCCCGGCGGGCCTGAAGCGTCCGAAGCCTGACTTCCAAATCACCATCGAGACGGTAGCGCCGGCGCTGCCGCGTCGCCAACCCGAGACCTTCCAGATGACGAAGCCGGCCCCGCGTCAGGGCGGCCCAGGCAGCGGCGCCGCCGACGCCGTCATCGACCAGCCCGTTCGCATCCGCAGACGACAGAAGTCTGCGGTCAAACGCCGTGAACCGGTTCGCCGTCGTCTCTTTCCAGATGCGCCTTTCGGCGTCGACCCGTGACAGATCGCCGAGCCGCTCCTGGGCGACCTCCTGCGCACGCGCCCGAAAGCCGTAGCCCATATAGTCGCGGGGAATGACCAGGTCGCGGCCGTCCGCCCGGTTCCCCCGCATCAGGACATGGGCGTGCGGTTGATCGGTGTCGTGGTGGCAGGTGGCGAGCCAGGTCAGGTCCGGCTCGCCGAGATCGGCCGACACCCGGCGCATGACGTCCCGGACGTAGCCCTCCAGATCGTCGATCCTATCGCCATGCTCGGGGGAGATGATGAACCGGAAATGATGGCGGTCCTCGCTCCAGGTGCGGAGCGCGGCGCCCGGATCCGCAGCCTCTCCGTCACGGTCGAAGAACCCCGGCCTCGCCCCTTCGACGCCGGCTCCGGCTCGACCCAGATAGGCGAAGTGAGCGGCCAGTTTGACCGCCCGCGCCGCGCCCTTGCCCGTATGGCGGCAGACCAGGGCCTTGACGACCACCCGCTGACGGATGTCGAGGCGGAAGGGGCGGCCGGACCGGTTTTGCGCCGCGCGGAGAACGCCGGACCGGTCGCCGAGCGCGAACATCCGGGAGCTGGCCAGCCGTTTCATCATCCCCATGCGGACCGGATCCCGCTCGAGCTTCAGACGCGAAGGAAGCCGGACATCCAGGCCGGGGCAACTCTCTCCGGCGCCTGAGGAGAGACGGTTCTGAATGGCCTCGCCAACGAGCATGAAGGTCACTCCGATCCGTCAGGACCAATCCGCCTGACAAGTCATTCCAAGTCATCCAGGGTCGAAAACTCTTCCGATAAGACACTGAAGAAATACAGGAAACGAGAACCGCCCGACATCCTCTTTTATCTTGCCCTAAGCCGCTTTGGACGGATTTTCAGACATGGTCGTCACACCTGCGCAAAACTCCGCAAACCTCAGCAACAACGACGGCTGAGAAACGGCCGCAAAGCATACGAGGCTCGAAAGGGGGCAGTCGCGAACCGGGTGACAAACAAGAACCCGCCCGGCCGAAGCCGAGCGGGTCTGTGGGTCAGGCGTCAGGGTCGTCCGGTTCGTCGTCCCAGAAGGCAGGGTCGCAGGGATCCGATCTGCGGATGCAGTCGTCGAACCAGAGGTCCGCAGCGGACAGCATCCCAGCCAGCTCTCGTTGCTCAGCCTCCCATTCAGGATCGTCCTGTCCGTCAAGGTCGTTTTCGAAATCGGGGGTCATCACAATCTCCAGAAAAGAACCCGCCCGGCCGAAGCCGAGCGGGTCGTTGATCTCAGTCTCGAACGATCAGGCTGCGCGCGCCTTGATGGGCACATGCCGCATCCCGTTCTCCGTCGCCTTCTGGCCGAGGTTGAGCGCCGGTCCGAACGGCCGCTGCTCCCCCCGCGCCCGGTCCACCGAATGAACCAGGGTCAGGCAGACTTCCGGTTCGAGGGCGATCAGCTCGTCGTTCGCCCGGAAGGGAGCGGCCTTGCCGTGCGCATCGAAATCCGCGCGGGCGAGGATGAGCTTCACGCCCTTCTGCTGCGCCCATCTGATCGCCAGCTTCTCGGACCCCTTCGCCCCGGTCGTCGCCAGGGCCATGTCCGGCCACTCCTTCTTGGCCCAGTTGAGCGCGTCGAAGATCCGGCCCGCGTCCTCCCGGGTATTGGCCGTCGGCGCTCCCCTGAAGGCGATGATCGGACCACCGGGATCCTGCTCGCCGGCCCGGCGGTTGCGGACCGCCCGGATCGCCTGTTTGGCTTCCAGCTGGGCGGCGGTCAGAAAGGAGCCCCGCCGGCTGCCGCGCCACGCCGTCCAGACCTCGCCGGTCGCGATCGTCCAGGTGTCCGAGGCCGCGTCCCGGATAAGCTCGGCGGCCTGCGTCGCCGCATCCCCGGCCCGGGCCGCCGCCGTCGCCTCCTGGAGTTCGACATCTGCCGCCTCCGATCCGTCGAAGTCCCGCTCCAGCGAGCGCATCGTGTCGCGGGCGCGATCGGCGTCGCGCTCGATCCGTCCGGCCGCCGAATGGAAGGCGCCGATGAGGGCTTCGCCGAGTATGGTCTGATAGTCCTCCAGCGCGGTGTCGGAGATCACGTCCACCAGCTCGGTCATGAGCGCGCGCCCGAGCTGGACCAGGGCGTCCTCGGTCGGGTGCGGGCGTGGATCGCCGAGCGAGGTGGACAGGTCGTCGAAGGCGGAGTCGGACTTCGACGAGGCGAAGGAGGCGGTGCTGTGCAGGGTCATGGGCTCATTCCTTGAGATGAAGAAATGTCGAGCGCCCCAAGCGCAACGACCCCGGTTTTGGCCACGGCGGGGTCCCCGGCAGTCACCGGAGCGGACCGCCCTTCGCGGGCCGCGGAGGGGAACGGCGCAGCCGTTGACTTCTGGGGTGGCGTGACAAAATCGGAGGGCGTTGTGTGGGGGCAAGTCCTCGCCCTCTTGGGCGAGGACACAACTCGGCGCCGTCGCGCCGATACGGACGAGGACGCGGCGCCGTCCTTCGCCCGCGGCCGACCGGGTCGGCCGCGCCAACCCGTCGACGCGGCGGCCGTTCAGCGCCTTGAAGCCGGTCGCCGCGACCGGGATCGTCACACGCCGGCCAGGCGGGCCAGCTGCTCGAACGTCTGAGGCGCGCCGCGATAGGCGATGGCCGCGTGATCGCTGCAGAAGGCGCCGCGGCTGACGGGACAGCCGCAGAGGCTGAAGCTAGGCTTTAGGGGATCGCCGAGCGGCCAGCGGCATTCTCTTCGTCGGACAGTCAGGACGGTGCGGCGTCCCACGGTCGGCGAAACGGTCGACGCATGACGGACCTCCGAGCGAGCACCGGCCGGCGGCCGGGTTCTCTCTGAGGCGGCCGGGCGGGGACGGTTCTCGCCCGCGGCCGGCTCCGGCCGCAGCGCGGAGAGCCCCAGGCGACGCACCTTGCCGAGCACGGCGCTGCGGCTGATGCCGGCGCCCAGATCGCGCGAGATAGACTCGGCGGTGCGGCCCTCGCGCCAGAGGCTCCTGAGGCGCTTAATGCGATCTTCGGTCCAGACGGTCATGGGCGGATCCTCCTCAACGAGCCCCATCGGCCCGCCCTTTTCCGCCCTTCCTCCACCCTCCGGCGCGGCTCGACGCGAAAAGGCCCGAAGCGCGAAGCGCCCCGGGCCTTGATCGCTTCTGTCCGTCCTCCATGCGGTCAGAACGGGATGTCGTCGTTCAGGTCGTAACCGCCGGCGGCATCGGCGCCCTCGGCCACGCCGGACGGCGCGTTCGCCCGCTCCCTCCGGTTCTTCAGCCGGATGTCGCCGACAATCAGGCGCAGGTCGTAATGTTCGACCCCGTCCTTGCCGGTCCAGGTGTCGTTCTCGACGTGGCCCTGGATGACGACCCGGCTGCCCTTCTTCGCATAGGGCTCGATGTAGTTCTCGGCCGTGCCCTCGTTGAAGCAGATGCAGTTGAAGCCGGTCGTGCGCTCGCCCGGCTCGCCGTTGGCGCGGCGAAAGCGGGTGGTCTCCAGGACGCGAAAGCTCGCGCGCTTCTTGCCCGAGCCCTGGGCCGACAGAATCGAGGGGTCGGCGGCCAGATAGCCTTCGATGGTCAGGGTCTGCATGGTTCAGTCTCCTAGGATTTCGAGTTGTGTGGATCAGGCGGCGGCGCGGTCGTCGGCCGCGTCGCTGTGGCGGTCCTCGGCCCAGTCGAGGACGGTCAGGCGGTTCACCACCAGCTCCTTGGCGGTGCGCTCCTGGCCGTCCTTGGCGGCGTAGGCGGTGTCGATGAAGGCGCCGACGACAACGGCTTCGCAGCCCTGGGCGAGCCCCCGGGCGATGACCTTCTCGTTCAGCCCCTTGGACCAGCTGACGCAGTTGACGCCGACCAGCCGGGGCTTGCCGGCGTTGTCGGTTCCGCGCTGCTCGAGCAGGCGAAAAACCGCCTTGCCGAAGTCCTCGCTGATCTGGGGGGCGGCCGCGAGGCGACCCGTGAACACCATGGTCTGCATGTCAGTCTCCTTGAAATCCGAGGCTGACGGGGAGCCGATCTCCCCGATCCCGCCTCACCCGAGACCTCCCTTCCTCCGATCCTTCCTGGCGGACGGGCCTTCGCCCGTCCGCGCCCGTTCAGGCCGCCACGCCATCGAGGACCGACTGCACCGGGTGTCGGCGCAGCACCGCCTCCACCACGTCCGGACGGTCGACCGGCGCGAAGACCCGCGGCGCATAGGCGATGATCTCGACGAAACACCCGAGGGCCACCAGGGCGTCGCGGTCCGCTCGCCCGCCGACGATCTCCAGCCGCCACCTGTCCATCACCCTGGAACGCTTCAGCCAGAACCCGCCCGAAAGGGCGAGCTGGACATTGCGGTCGAGCACCATGGCGGCGGTTTGCGCGCCGTCGGCCCAGGCATCGCCGACCTCGGTCAGGCCGAGCGCGGTCTTCAGACTGGCGGCCTGGACCGGGTCGAGAACCCGGCCGAGCCAGCGCCGTCCGTCCGGGGCGCGCACGCGGCGCACCGAACACCCCTTGGCCGGCAACCGTCCCCAGATCGGCAACAGCAGGCCCGTGGCCAGGGTCAGCTGGCGCGTCCGCCAGGGATCCGTCCGCGCGACCTCCTCGTCCCAGATCGCGCGCCAGCCGCCCTCGTCCGTCTCCGTCCAGGCCGACTCCTCGAACGCCTTTTCCGGCATCACCTGGCGCTGGTCCGGACGCAACAGGCGCACGGCCGACACGAGCCGGTCGTCATCGGTCGTCGTCGTCAGGCCCAGCTCGGCGAGGGCGGCGCGTCCCGATCGCTCGTTGACCACCAGGCGAAACGCAGCATCGCGCGCGCCTTCCAAGGCGGCCTGCGAGGTGACGATTTCGCGCCGGACCTTGAGCGAGAAGGTCACCAGCGCCGTTTCCGCGCCGGTCGAGACATCGGTCCGGATGGTCTCGGCCTCGATCACCTCCAGCTCCTCCGCCTCGATGTCTTCGAGGCCCCGGTCCAGCTCGCCGGACGCGGCGGCGCGTTCGAGGATCCCGCCGAGAATGCGGTCGTAGTCCGCGAACAGGGCGTTCTGATCGGCGATGCGCAGGGCCAGCAATCGATTCAGGAAGGTGTGGATCGGCGGCAGGTCGTCCGAGGGCTTGAGGGCCCCGTCGGCGTCGCGCAGTCTGAGGCCGGTCCTGGTCTCGAAATCCTCCAGGCTCATGGACGACAGTTCGCCGAAGCCGAGCGCGCCGTAGAAGACCAGCAAGGCGCGTCGCGCCCAGGGGCTCTCGAGATTGTCCTCGGCGCGGAAAAGGCCCGCGCCCGCCGTACGGCGCTCTCCGCGCGTCAGCGCGCCCAGGGAGTCCAGCCGGCGCGCGATGGTCGAGGTGAAGCGCTTCTCGCCGTGGATGTCGGTGGTCACGGGCCGGAACAGCGGCGGGCAGGCCTGATGGGTCCTGTGGCTGCGCCCGAGTCCCTGTATGGCCGTATCCGCGCGCCAGCCGGGCTCGACCAGATAATGGCTGCGCCTCTGCTTGTTTGGCGACGACAGGTCGGCGTGATAGCTGCGTCCGGTGCCGCCCGCGTCCGAGAAGATCAGGATGCGCTTGCGGCCGGACATGAAGGCGTCGGTCTCCGACCGCGCCGCCGAGGCGCCGCGCCGCTCGACCAGCCGCCGACCATCGCGCAGGACCACTCGGCGCGATCGGCCGGTGATCTCGGCCACCGCGTCCGTGCCGAAGGTCTCCAGCAGGGCGTCCAGGACGCCGGGGACAGCGGGCAGCAGGGCCATCCGCTCAATCAGGTCTTCGCGCCGCCGCAGCGCCTCCTGGCTGGCGGCCGGTCGACCGTCGATCATGACCGGGACCAGGGTGACGGCGCCGTCCTCGCCCTCGATGGCCTCCATCAGATTCACCGGGAAGGCCTCGCGCAGATAGTCGAGGACATATTCGCGCGGGGTCAGGTCGATGGAGAGGTTGTTCCACTCCTCCGGCGGGATGGACGCGAGCCGGCGCTCCATCACCGCCTCGTTGGTTGAGACGATCTGGACCACGGCGGAACGCCCTTCGGCCAGATCGGTGCGGATCGAGGCGGCCAGGGTCGGCGCCTTCAGCCCGGCCAGCAGATGGCCGAAGAAGCGGAGCTTGGCGCCCTCGAAGGCAGAATGGACCGCGGACGCCGCGAGACCGCTCTTCGCCTTGCCCTCCGCATCGTTGACGCCTGTCGCCTTGAGCGCCTCGGCCAGGTTGGCGTGGATCAGCTGGAAGGCGTCGGCCCAGGCGTCCCAGATGCGGATGTCGTCCTCGGTCAGGGCGTGGAAGAGCGGCTCATACTCGACGCCCTCGAACGACAGGGACCGCGCGACATAGAGGCCGAGCGCCTTGAGCTCGCGCGCCACAAGCTCCATGGCGGCGACTCCGCCCTTGTCCATGGCATCGAGGAAGTCATCGCGGGTGACGAACGGCGCCTCCGGTCCGCCCCACAGCCCGAGCCGCGAGGCGTAGGCGAGATTCTCCGCCGTCGTGGCGCCGGTCGCCGAGACATAGAGCACGCGCGCCTTCGGCAAGCGGTTCTGCAGGGCCAGACCCGCCATCCCCTGAAGGGAGGCCTTCCTGGCTCCCCGCGCGCCCTTTCCGCCGCCGGCCGCGTTGGCCATGGCGTGGGCCTCGTCGAAGGCGATGACGCCGTCGAAGTCCTCGCCCAGCCAGGCGACGATCTGATCCAGTCGCGAAGCCTTCTCGCCTCGGGCCGGCTGGCGCAAGGTCGCGTAGGTGGTGAACAGGATGCCCCGGTCCAGCCGGATGCCTTCGCCGAGCTTCCAGCTGCTCAGGGGCAGGATGTCATGGGCGCCGCCGCCGATCGCGCCCCAGTCACGACGCGCGTCCTCCAGCAGGGCGTCGTTCTTGGACAGCCACAACGCCTTGACCCGTCCCTGGGCCATGTTGTCGGCGATGACGGCGGCGATCTCCCGGCCCTTGCCGCAACCGGTCCCGTCGCCAAGGAAGAAACCTCGGCGCAGTTGAAAACCGCCCTCGACGTCCTCGTCCGACAGGGAGAGTTGGTGCGCGACCTCGCCCGGCCGCCACCAGGCCGGCAAGTTCCCGGCATGGGCCTCGCCGGCGTAGATCACGGTTTCGGTCTGGGCGTCGGAGATCCGTCCCTCGTCCCGCACAGCGGGCGGCAGGACCGGCCGATAGGTCGGAGCCGGCGGGGAGACGGACGCCATCGGCCCGGATTCCACCAGTGGCGAAGGATGCGGCCGGGCCTCCGGCAGACCGATCCGGGCCAGCTGATGGGCCTGATAGAGACCGACATCCCGGCCCTCGCCCGCCCAGGGCCGACACTGGTAGGCGACCGGCGCCGCCCCGGTCAGAAATCCCAGCCGGCCGGACGGCAACGCCAGCGAGCGGTTGCGGCTGGTCAGGAAGGCGCTCGCCGCCACCTCCAGCCGGGCGCGCGGTTTGACGCCCGCGCGCCCCGTCACGGCGGCCGCCAGCGCGGCGCAAGCGGCGAGGTCCTCGCCGCCCGTCAGCGGCGGCGGGGGTCCGTCCGGCTCCGTCCTGTCGACGACGAGGAGGCCGGTATCGACGGTCGTGCCATGTCTGGCGAAGGCGCGTGACGGAAAGGCGATCCGGGCGCGGATCCGGCCTTTCGACCCCAGCCGCGCCAGCAGGGCGTCATCGCCCAGGGCGGTCAACGGCACGATGGCCGCCATGCGTCCGCCGTCGGCGAGGGCGGAGAAGGCGGCGACCAGATGAGCTTCAAGCTCGGAGAAGGGCGGATTGCAGACCGCGACATCGAAGCGACCGGCGTTAGGCAGAACATCCTGAACGTGGCGGCCGTCGTGACGGGATCGCGTCGCCCTCGGGAAAAGGCCGTCGAGTAGATCGGCCCGGCCGGCGCCGATCTCATTGAGGGTCAGTTCGCCGCCGCAGGCCTCCGCGACGACGGCGATCAGACAGGTGCCGGTCGACGGCTCCAGCACCCGGTCGCCCGGCCGGACCTGAGCAGAAAGAACGGCGAGCGCGGCCAGCTCCGGCGGGGTGGAGAACTGGTCCAGCGCGACCTGCTCCTCACTGCGGCGGCTGTGGGTCAGACCCAGGCCGCTCACGCTCGCCAGCAGGGCGGCGATCTCGGCGGGGGCGTCCTCGAGCCGGCCCACCTGCGGCGCGAGCCGGCGTAGCTGCAACACCGTCGCCGCCTCGATCGCCTCATAGGCGTCGCGCCAGGACCAGACGCCCTCCGCGTCCGAGCCGCCGAAGCCGGTGGTCATGACGTTGGAGACCAGCTTGCGGTCCAGGGGTCGCGAGCGCGCGAGATGCGTGGACAGGGCGCGGGCGACGGCGAGGACGTTCGCGGCCCGGTCGCCGGCTGAGGGCGCGTCGAACAGGGACAGGGAGGTTGAGGACGGAGTGAAGGAGCGTGGAGATGCCGACATGATGAGAGGTCCGATCGCGCGGAGCGGCGGGCTCATCCCTCCGGTCCTCCAGGCGCGTCCTCGACCGCCCTTCCTCCGCCTTTCGCCGAGCGAGACCTCACGCGGAAAGCCCGCCCCGGCGAGGAGCCGGAGCGGGCTTTCTCAACGACCGCCGCGCTAGGCCGCGTCTGTCAGCGCCGCGCGGCCCGCGGGCGTCACCTCGAAGGCGCCGGCGCCGTCGTCCTGCCCGGACGGAGTTGGCGAGTCCGCACCCTCACCGGAACTTTCGGCTTCCATCGCCTCGGAGACTTCCGGCTCGGGCGGAGCCGTCCAGGACAGGCTCGCAGGCGCCCAGCCCTTCTCCGCCGCCTTCTCCTCGACCCAGGGAACGAGGTCCATTTTCCTGAAGCAGGCGGCGCGGATATCGGCGTCACCCATTTGCTCCAGCATGCTTAAAAGCAGCGGCTTGGAATGCGACTTCAGGAATTCGGCGTCTGGCGTCCAATGCAGGGCGATGTCAGCCCCGCAGAGTTCCGCCAGTTCGGCGGCCTCGGCCCGTGCGGCCCGCCGGATCAGGCTTGTCCGGTCCTCCCGGAGGTCGAGGGTCAAGGCCGTCAGCTCAGCCAGCAGGGCCATCTTGTCGCCGTGGGCGAGACCATCGACCCAGGCGATGACGGTCTGGCCGGAGGCCTCCCAGGCGGCCCGACGATCCCCGAGTCTCTGGCGCACCTCGCCGTCAAGCGCCTCGATCATGCGTCCTCCGGTGGGATTGAACCCGGCTGCGGTCACCGCCAGGGCCGATTCCGACCGGACGACGGGGCAGCGGACGGCGACCTGGTTGAACAGTCGGGCGATCAGGGCGGTGAAGGCCGTTCCCGGGTCGTCGGCGAGGGCGCGTATCAGGCCGCGTGTCGCCACATCGGTGCGCACCGCGTGCAGGGCGTGATTGACACCCTCCGTTTCGGGCTCGGGCGCATCGACCTCCGGCGGACGGTAGGCGGGCTGGGGCGGCGCCCCGGCCGGGACCACCTCGGCGTCCTCGACCTGACCTTCGACCTCCGGCTCCACGGGCGTGTAGCACTGGACCTCGATACCGGTCCGGCTCGAGGGACTCAGGACGAGCACGGTCGCCACGCGGCCTTGCCAACCCGCCTGGTCCATCACCAGCCGGGCGCGGATCATGGCGTCGATCGCGGCGTCGACGGCCTCCGTCTCGGGGGTCTCCGCCAAAAGCGTGCAGAGGGTTTCCGCCGCGGCGTTGAAGGCGTCGCGTGCGTCCCGGTAGAGGGCCATGGCGGCGCCCGGCAGCATGCCGCCGTAAACGTAGCCGAGCGTCTCTAGGTCGTCGGGCAGGTCCGGCCGAGGGCCGGCCGTGACGTGAACGGTCAGGCCCTCGGCCTCGAACGCCCTGGCGATTTCGCGGGCCCGCGTCGTCCAAACCTCCGTGAGGATCGCCGGATCGAGCAGGACGGGGGCCATTTCACCGAACAGGTCGGTCTCCGTTCGACCGCCAGCCGCCGCGTACCGCTCGGGACCGACGAGGGCGCAGCGCGGGTCGCGTGCGGTGACCCGGCCCTCGTCGAGCTTCTCGGTCACCCGCCAGTCCTGGAAGCCATGGCCGTCCAGCGCCATCCGGGCGAGGTCGGCCTGTTCCGCCTTGTCGGGAAGCCGGGCCAGCAGCTTGGCCTGACGCAGGTTCAATCGACCCATCTTCAAAGCTTCCAAGGCAATCTGCGGCAAGGCCGAGAGAGCTGCCAGACGCTTGACGTCGAGTTCGGCGTAGCCGAGCGCCTTGGCGATGACCGGAACGCCGAGTTTGCCCTTCAGCATCCGTCCGATCGCGGCGATGACGTCCGCGACATGGACGGGCACGGCGGTATTCGTCAGCAGCACGGCCGCCGCCTGACGCTTGGGGTCGGTCTCGACGACGATGTCGACCGGGAAGTCCTCGTCGATCCGGCCCTGATCGAGCAGGTGTCGGAAGGCCAGGATCCGGCGCCGTCCGTCCAGAGCCATATGAGGCTGTTCCTTCTTGCCACGCCCCGGGCGAACGGTCAGCGCCTGAAGCTGACCCGCCGCGATCAGGGTCTCGGCGAGCAGAGGAATGTCCTCGTCCGGCGGCTCTTTGTAGCGAAGGTTCTCGGGCGCGATATCGGTGTTCCGCAAGGCGACGGTTCTTCGGTCGCGCGCGGCGGCGGCCTGGACGGGAGTGGGGACGAGGGCGAGTGCGGTGGAAGGGGAACGGCGCATGGGGGATCTCCAACCGGGGCGGGGCCTATCCCCGCCGGTCCGGCGCCCCGCCCCGCCCTTCCTCCGCCTCCAATGCTTTTGCGCTGGCCTGGTCCGCTTCGTTCCAGTCCCCGAAGGTGCTGGGCGGCCGGGCGATCATGGCGTCGAGTTCCAGGCTCAGGAGCCGGGCCCGCAGGCGGATCGCGGCCCGTTCGCCCGCAACTCCGTTGTCCGCCGCGATCAGGACGTCCCGCACGCCCGGCGGCGGCGACCACCTCGACAGATTGCCGGCGGATAGCAGCGCCCATCCAGGTCGTCCGAAGCGTCGGATGGCTGAAAGGGTGGTGATCACCCCCTCCCCCACCACCATCCGGGAGCTGGCCGCCATGAGCCGCACGGCGGATCCGGCGGGGACCGCGCCAATGGTTTTGCGCGGCGCCGCGATTCCGACCGCCTGGCAGCCGTTGGGATCGAGGTAGGTGATCTCGACGCCAGTCAACGCGCCCGTGACGTCGCTGATCTTCGCGAGCATGGCGCCTCGCGTCCGTCGTCCCATCGCGTACACGGCGAGGGGAGCCGAAGGATGATCGCGAAGGTCCGTGAGATCATCACGCCAGGGCACGCCCCTGAGCCGCAAATGCAGGGCCGCCCTGCCCGCGGGAGTCGCTGCCTGACCGCCTTCCCAAAGACACTCCGCGGCCTCGATGCGCCGTCTGAGGTCGATATGGGGGACAGATGCAGCGCAGCCGCCGCCGCGCGGGCGCCGCTGTTCGTCGATGAGGCCCCGCTGTGTGAGATCGTCCAGGGCCGCCCGCCAGTCCGCCGCGCCGAACCCATGGGCAACCACGCGACCGTCGCTCAGGACCAGCGAGATCGACCGGTCAGCAGCGCTGTGGCCCGGCGCCGGCACGTTGGCGCGGGCGCCGTTCTGGTAAAGATCTCCGCCCAGGGCGGAAACGATGGCGCGCAGGCTCATCAGAACAGTCCCAGGGACCGGAAGCTGGCCGTGCCGTCGCGGCCGACGATGAGATGGTCATGCACCTGAATGTCGAAAACGCGGGCGGCTTCGACGACCTTGCGCGTCATCTCGATGTCAGCTCGAGACGGCTGGGGATCGCCGGAGGGATGATTGTGCACCAGAATGATCGCCGATGCAGAGAGCTCGAGAGCGCGGCGCACTACTTCGCGCGGGTAAACGGGCGCATGATCCACGGTTCCGAACCCCACAAGTTCCTCGCGTAGAAGCTGATTTCTTTTGTCCAGAAACAGGGCTCGAAACTGTTCGCGGGGCTCTTCGACAAGAGAGACCCGAACGTAAGCCAGCAAGGCCGACCATGATGACACCACGGGACGGCTTTCGGCCTCGGAGCGGGCAAGGCGTTCGCAGAGCAGCCGAAGCAGTTTCAGGTCCGCCACTACGATCGCATCGACGCCCTCCACCCGCGCCAGTTCAGCATCATCGGCGGCCGCGATGGCGGCCAGGCTCCCGAAGCGCCGAAACAATTGGCTGGAAACACCATGCGAGTGCGACGACATCTGTCTGCGCGCCAGCATGACGGCCAAGAGGGCTTTGTCGTCGAGCCGGGCGCATTGGCCGATGGCTGAATCGGGCCAGTCGTCCGCTTCGGGTCGTGTCTGGGCGTGGGATATCATGGCGGCGCACTCCGTTTGCCGCTCCGCATGGAGCGCGCGCCGCCTCCCTTCCTTTCCCTCCAAGAAGCGCGTCGTTCGAGTAGCCGCGCGGCGTTCTGGTCAGGATTAGCCGCCGCTAATCGACCTCCAGGTCGCCACAAGCACGATTCTAACGATGCGTCGGTCGAAATCAGGGAGACAGAATGAACTGTCCCGCAACGCGGTGACCGCGAATCAGCCTGTGCCCCATATGTGCCCCAAGCCGATTTTCGAAGGGGCCGCCCGAAGGCGACCCCTGAAAAAGACCATAAAATTCAGAAGATTAAATGGTCGGAGCGACAGGATTCGAACCTGCGACCCCTTGACCCCCAGTCAAGTGCGCTACCAGGCTGCGCCACGCTCCGAAGGCGCTCCCTATAGACGCGGGTTTCGCGCGCCGCAAACGCAAAAACAGGTTTTCCACCTAGCTTCTCAGAACAGCGTCCAGTCGGGCCTTGGCCTGTTCCAAATCCATCAGCACGACATTCAGCCGCTTAGTCACGCCGGACAGGGCCGGCGTCCTTGAAATCAGGGGCTCAGCCGGGGATTCGGCGTCGCGCGCCTCGATCAGGCCGGCCATGTCCGCGCCGACCAGCGTCTTGAGCCCCTGCTCCTTGTGCAGCCGTTGCACCCCGCGGATGGTCAGGCCGTCCTCGTGCAGCAGCCGCCGAACCGCCTTGAGCACGGCGATGTCCTGGGGCCGGTAGAATCGACGTCCACCGGCGCGCTTCACCGGCGTGACGAAGCTGAACTTGGTTTCCCAGAACCGCAGGACGTGCTGCGGAGCTCCGACCTCCTCGGCCGCCTCAGAAATGGTGCGGAAGGCGTCGGCGCTCTTGGCCAAGCGAATCAGGCCTCGACGACGGCGTCGTGAACCCGGCTCTTCATGATCTGAGAGGCGCGGAAGCTGATGACGCGACGGGGGTTGATCGCCGCCGGTTCGCCGGTCTTGGGGTTGCGGCCCATGCGGGCCCGCTTCTCACGCACCTGGAAGACGCCGAAACCCGACAGCTTGACGGTATCGCCCTTTTCAAGAGCCTCCACGATCAGCTCCAGCGTCCGTTCGACCAGGGACGAACACTCCTGGCGGGACAGACCGACCTCTTCATGCACGGCTTCGCAAAGGTCGGCGCGCGTTACGGTGTGGTTGCCCATCATAGTCCCGTCTGGAAACGATCTTCTGGGCGCATAGGGGCGCAAACTTCTCAGAAAATCAATGCCCGGCGCAGCGGTTAAAGCCTCAAGGCGCAGGCGCCCCAGGTCAGGCCGCCGCCCATGGCTTCCAACAGCACCATGTCGCCCTTCTTGATCCGCCCGTCCTGAATCGCCGCATCCAGCGCCAGGGGAATTGAGGCGGCGGAGGTGTTGGCGTGAAGAGCCACGGTCGAGATCACCTTGTTCTCGTCCAGACCCAGCCGGTCGCCGACGCCCTTGATGATCCGCTGATTGGCCTGATGCGGCACGAACCAATCGACGTCGGCGATTTCGATGCCGGCGGCCTCACAGGCCGCAGTGATGCCTTCGGCGATATTGACCACCGCATGGCGGAACACCTGATTGCCCGCCATCCGCAGATGGCCGACGGTTCCGGTCGACGCCGGCCCGCCGTCGACATAGAGCAGGTCCGTTTTCGACCCGTCGGCGCGCAGGGCGAAGCCCAGCATGCCCTGGTCGGCGGCCGTCCCCTGCCCCTCGCGCGGCTCCAGCACCACGGCGCCGGCGCCGTCGCCGAACAGCACACAGGTCGTCCGGTCGGTCCAGTCCATCAGCCGCGTCATTTCCTCGGCGCCGATCACCAGGGCGCATTTCGACAGGCCGCGCGCCACGAAGCCGTCGGCCACGCTCAGCGCATAGACAAAGCCGGAACAGACCGCCTGAACGTCAAAGGCCACGCCGACGCCGGCGCCCAGCTTGTGCTGAACGATGGAGGCGACGGCGGGGAAGGTCATGTCGGGCGTGGTCGTCGCCACGATGATCAGGTCCACATCCGCCGCCGTCTTGCCGGCGTCGGCCAGGGCCTTCCTGGCGGCCTCGACCGCGAGATCGCTGGTCGGCTGGTCGTCGCGCGCCTTGTGGCGCTGTTTGATCCCCGTTCGCTCCTGGATCCATTCGTCGGAGGTGTCGACGATCTGGGCCAGGTCGGCGTTGGTGACGATCTGCTCCGGCAGATAGGAGCCGACGCCGGTCACGGCGCTGCGGGTGACGCTCACTGAAGGGGTTCTCCGGCGGGGGCGGCGGGTGGGCTGGAATGGTCGAACACGGCGTCCAGCTTGCCCAGATTGGCGCCGACCTTGGTCATATAGTCGCTGCGGGCCAGATCCACAGCGATACGGATGGCGTTTCCGAAGCCCTTGGCGTCGGCGCCGCCGTGGCTCTTCACCACAATCCCGTTCAGCCCCAGCAGGGGGCCGCCGTTGATGGCGCTGGGGTCGATCTTCTCGCGCATCTTCTTCAGGGCCGGCATGGCGATGGCGGCGCCCAGCTTGGCCTGCAGGTTCGAGGTCAGGGCCTCGCGCAGCAGGGCCGAGATATAGCGGGCCGTGCCTTCGGCCGTCTTCAGGGCGATATTGCCGGTGAAGCCGTCGGTGACGACCACGTCCACCGTGCCCTTGGCGATGTCGTCGCCTTCGACGAAGCCGTAATAATTCAGGTCGAACGGGCCGTCGCGCAGGATGGCGTGCGCCTCCTTGACCTGTTCATTGCCCTTCATGTCCTCGGAGCCGACGTTCAGCAGGCCGATGGTCGGGCGAACGGTGCCGCGCACCGCCGTCTGGAAAGCCTCGCCCATGATGGCGAACTCGACCAGTTGCTCGGCGTCGCTGCCGATGTTGGCGCCGACGTCCAGAACCGCCGTATGGCCCTTGAAGGTCGGCCAGCTGGCGACGATGGCCGGCCGCTCCAGGCCCGGCGCCGACATGCGCAGAATCAGTTTGGAGATGGCCATCAGGGCGCCGGTGTTGCCCGCCGAGACCACGCCGCCGGCCTCGCCGGTCTTCACCGCCTCGACGGCGTTCCACAGGCTGGAGCCCTTGCCCCGGCGCATGGCCTGGGCGGGCTTCTCGTCCATGGCCACCACCTTGTCGGTATGACGGATGTCGACCGTGTCGGCCGGCAGGCTGCAATGCGCCAACTCGGCGCGAATCCGGGTCTCGTCCCCATGCAGCAGGAAGCGGACTCCCTCCCCGCCATGGGCGCGGACAAAGCTTTGGACGCCCGGAACGACGACGGATGGGCCGTGATCGCCGCCCATGGCGTCAAGCGAGATCGTAACTGGGGCTTGCAAATGGACCTCGACTAACCGCGTCGTCTTGTCGCACGACACTGGATATAGGCGCCGGACGATAGCGCCGACGCCGGGGGATGCAACCGCACGGCCCCTGCGTCAACCTCAGCCTTGGTCGTCCTGCGGCTTCAGGGCCTTCAAAGCTGCAAAGGGCGAGATTTCGGCGGGCTCTTCCGGTTGCACGAACTGCGCCCCCGGCTTGCGCGGAAAGGGGTCCAGAGACAGGACCAGCTGCTCGACCGCATACTGCCCCAGGTCGATCTTGCCGTCCTCGATCAGGTCGGCGTCCTCCTCCTCCAGGGTGACTTCGATCTCGTCGGTCTGCTGCGGTTCGGCCTCGGCCAACTGAATCGAGAAGCGGCGGTCCACCTCGACCGGCAGGGGTTCCAAGGTCAGGCCGCAGGTCTGGATCGCATGGGCCGTGACGCGCCCCTTCATCGTCCACTCGCTGCTCGACGGGGTCGGCTTGACCTCGATCTCTACGGCGAAGGCGTCCAGGCCCTGCAGATCCAGGGCGCGCGCAATTCGCTGACGCGCCTCCGCGTCGGGCTCCAGGCGTCGGCTCAGCCCCGCGCCGATCTGATTGACCCGCACCGTCTCGCTGTAGGGGAGGCTTGCGCTCATGGTCTCAAACATCCGTCCAGGCCGGCTTCACCAGCACATCATTGAATTCCTGCGCCGCCAGGGCGGCTCGCGCGGCCAGGGCGTAGCGCGCCAAATCAGCCGCCTGTTCCGCCCGCGTCTCGCCATAGACATTGCGCGCCAGAGCTTCGGTCAGAGCCGCCGCATCGCCGTCGCGCAGCGGCGGCTCATAGGCGTTCATCCGGCCGTACAGGGCCTCGCCCAGCTTGCGCATCTTCTTGCCCACCGAAATGTCGCCGACGCCTTCTTCCCGCAACGCATGGTCCAGCGCCGAGACATAGACGTCGAACAGAGCCTGGGCCGCGTCTCGACCGCTCGGCGTGTTCTCATCGCGCAGCCGCAGCACCAGCAGCAGCACGTGCAGCGTATAAAGTTCGAACCGCGCGTCGATCCGGTCAGCCACGCCCAGTCGCGTATAAAGTCCCGGCCGGCGCGCCTGCTCCACCGAAAGGGCGTACAGGGCGTCGCCAATGCGGACGCCTTCGCGGGGTTTGAACAGGTTTTTCAGCATGGCTTTAAACGGCCCCTTTTCCGCCGCGCCGTTGAACTAGGACGCAGGTCCGTCTAGGTCAAAGATCTTGTTCTCTCGCAGGCGCCCGATCATGTCTCGTTTCGTCCCGCTTTTCGTCGCCGTTTCCCTGGGCGGCCTGTCCGCCGCCTGCGCGCCGATGGTCGGCTCCAACGGCTTTCAGGTGATCGACGCCAAGCCCCAGGACGTGGTCGCCGGAACCGACACCAAGGAGACGGTGCTGGCGCGGCTGGGCTCGCCCTCGACCACCTCGACCTTCGAACCGGACCAGGTCTGGTACTACATCAGCCAGACCACTGAGAAATACACCTACAACCTGCCGGTCGTCTCGAGCCGCACGGTGACCGAAATCACCTTCGAGCCGAACGGCGACAAGGTCGCCGCCGTGCGCACCCTGGGCCTGGCGGACGGCGAACAGATCGCCATGAACAGCCGTGAAACCCCGACGCGTGGCCGCGCCCTGACGGTTCTGGAGCAGCTGCTGGGCAACGTCGGCCGCGGCCAGCTGCCGCGCACCGAGGACGACACTCCCGGTCAACGCCGCCCGGACTGATCCCCGGCGCATCGCCCAAGGAAAAACGCCCCGGAGATCGCTCTCCGGGGCGTTTTCACGTCAGCCGACCGTCCCGCTGGCCAGCACCGCCAGCAGCAGCAGGGCCACGATATTGGTGATCTTGATCATCGGATTCACCGCCGGCCCCGAGGTGTCCTTATAGGGGTCGCCTACGGTGTCGCCGGTCACGGCCGCCTTGTGGGCCTCCGATCCCTTGCCGTGCACCACGCCGTTCTTGTCGGTGAAGCCCTCCTCGATCACCTTCTTGGCGTTGTCCCAAGCGCCGCCGCCCGAAGTCATCGACACGGCCACGAACAGGCCGGTGACGATCACCCCCATCAGCATGGCGCCCAAGGCCGCAAAGGCGTTGGCCTTGTCCGAGATGACCATGACGGCGGCGAACAGGACGATGGGCGACAGGACCGGCAGCAGCGACGGCGCGATCATCTCGCGAATCGCCGCCTTGGTCAGGATGTCGACCGCCCGTCCGTACTCGGGCTTGACCTGATAGGTCATGATGCCGGGGTTCTCGCGGAACTGGCGCCGCACCTCGGCCACGACAGACTCGGCGGCGCGCCCCACCGCCATCATCGACATGCCGCCGAACAGGAAGGGCAACAGCCCCCCGAACAGCAGGCCCACGACCACATAGGGGTTGGTCAGGTCGAAAGCGACCGTCCCCATGTCGGCGAAGAAGGGATAGTCCGACGGATTGGCTGAGAAGTATTGCAGGTCCGACGTATAGGCCGCGAACAGCACCAGCGCCCCCAGGCCCGCCGAGCCGATGGCGTAGCCTTTGGTCACGGCCTTGGTCGTGTTGCCCACGGCATCCAGCGCATCGGTCGAATGCCGCACCTCGCTGGGCAGGCCGGCCATTTCGGCGATCCCCCCGGCGTTGTCCGTCACCGGCCCGAAGGCGTCCAGGGCCACGATCATCCCCGCCACGCCCAGCATGGTGGTGGTGGCGATGGCGATGCCGAACAGACCCGCCAGCTGGAAGCTGGCCACGATGCCGACGATGATGGTCAGGGCCGGCAGCGCCGTGGCCTCCAGCGACACCGCCAGCCCTTGGATGACGTTGGTCCCGTGGCCCGACACCGAGGCGTTGGCCACCGACCGCACCGGCCGGAAGCCCGAACCGGTGTAGTATTCCGTCACCACCACAATGGCCGCCGTCACCGCCAGCCCGACCATGCCGGACCAGAACAGGGCCATGGGCTGGATGACCAGGCCGCCGGTCGTCGTCACCGGCCCGGTCACCATCTGGTCGATCACCCACCAGACCGCCCCGATGGACAGGACGCCGGTCACGATCAGCCCCTGATACAGGGCGCCCATGATGTTCTGGCTCTTGCCCAGCCGCACGAAGAAGCTGCCGATGATCGAGGTCACGATACAGACCGCGCAGATCGCCAGCGGCAGCACCATCAGCATGTCCACATAGGGCTGGCCGCGGAAGAAGATGGCCGCCAGCACCATGGTCGCCACGGTCGTCACCGCATAGGTTTCGAACAGGTCCGCCGCCATGCCGGCGCAGTCGCCGACATTGTCGCCTACGTTGTCGGCGATGGTGGCGGCGTTGCGGGGATCGTCCTCGGGAATCCCGGCCTCGACCTTGCCTACCATGTCGCCGCCCACGTCGGCGCCCTTGGTGAAGATGCCCCCGCCCAGTCGCGCGAAGATCGAGATCAGCGACGCGCCGAAGCCCAGGGCCACCAGGCCGTCGATGACCTCGCGGCCGACCGGGTTCAAACCGAGGTGGTGGGTCAGGACGATATAGTAGCCCGATACCCCGATCAGGGCGCCGCCCGCCACGAACATGCCGGTGATCGCGCCCGACCGGAAGGCCAGGTTCAGCCCCTTGGACAGGCTTTCGGAGGCCGCCTGGGCCGTGCGCACATTGGCCCGCACCGAGATCAGCATGCCGGCGTAACCGGCCGCGCCCGACAGGACCGCCCCGATCAGAAAGCCCACGGCCGCATAGGGGCCGATCAGCAGATAGGCGGCGATCAGGATCACAATCCCCACCAGGCCGATGGTCAGATATTGCCGCTTCAGATAGGCCGAGGCGCCTTCCTGAATAGCGGCGGCGATCTCTCGCATCTTGTCGTTGCCAGTGCTCGCCTTCATCAGGGCGGCGGTCTGAACGGCGCCGTAAAGCACCGCCAGAACACCGGCCGCGAAGACCAGCGTAAGATAGGTCGTCATTGGCGTTTCCATGCCCTTGCAAACAGGCGCGCAGGCCTGGCGCGGCGGGCGGGCCTTAGGGCCTCTGTCCGCCTTCCGGTCCCCCTGCACGCGGCGAGCGCGTCATTGCGCCCCTTGGGATTTTGCAGAGGGAGCGTGTCACGGGCGTCAAGTTGACGCAACCGTGATCGTTGACCGCTAGTGAGCGGTCGGCATGCCGGAGCGACGGCGGGGGCTCTGGGCGATGATCTCGACGCCGGTCACCGAACCCCGTCCGGAGATGGTTGGCGGCAGCGACCAGGGCGGCCGACATGCGACGCTCGTCCAGGCGCGTCCAGTCGCCGGGAACGGTGAAGGGGGTCCGGTGCGCGGCCTTCACCAGGGCGTCGCGGAAGAAGGCCTCCTTCAGCCGCATCTGATCGGCGGTCTTGCCCGCGCCGAGCATCAGGCGGAGCGAGACGAAGACATAGTTCCGCAGCCGACCGTCAGCGATGACGGGCAGGCCCACCCCCGCTATGCCGAAGGTCGGGGGCCCTTCGGCCGCCTTCTCGGAGGAGGCGGCGGCGGAACCGGCGGCGGTCCCGGCGAGGGCGACGGTTCCGGCGGCGATGAAGCTTCTGCGATCCATGCGACCAGCCTAACGGCGGTGGGTTAGGATTCCCTTGCGAAAGTCCTAGCCATGGGTCCAGCCGGCGCGCCCCGGCGTCAGGGGCCGGCCGCCGTAGGAGACCGTGACCCCGGCGCCGACCCGCACCTCGCCCAGCAGGGTCAGGCGAACCCGCCGCCGGTCGGCCTCTCGGCGCAGCGTCTCCACCAGCCGGGCGGGGGCGGTGAAGACGATCTGGTAGTCGTCGCCCCCGGTCGCCAGATCCTCCAGCGCCGCCTGAGGATCGACGCGGGCCTCGAACCAGGCCCTGGCGGCCGCCGACAGGGGCAGGCTGTCCAGCTTCAGGTCGATCGCGACGCCGCTGGCGTTGGCGATATGCGTCAGATCGGCGACCAGCCCGTCGGAGACGTCGGCCGCCGCAGTGGCGTGGGCGGCGATCACCTCGGCGAAATCCTGCTGAGGCGTCGGCTGGCGGTAATGGTCGATCAGAAAGGCCAGCCGCTCGGGATCGAGCGTCAACTGGCCCCGCGCCGCCTGAAGCCCCAGGAGGCCGTCGCCGATCGTGCCGGTCACGAAGACCAGATCCCCCGCCTCGGCTCCAGCGCGCGACACCGCCCCCCCGGCCGGAACCCAGCCCAGGGCGGTCAGGGAGAAGGCGGCCGGGCCCGGCGTCTTCACCGTGTCGCCGCCCATCAGAAAGACCCCGAACCGGGCCTGATCCTGGGCCAGGCCCGCGGCGAAGGCCTCGCGCTCCGGCCAGCCGCAACGTTCGGACCAGGCGCAGGCCAGCAGATAGCCGAAGGCTTCAGCCCCCTTGGCCGCCAGGTCCGACAGGTTCACACGCAGCAGCTTTCTGGCCACCGTATCCAGGGGGTCGTCGGGCAGGAAATGGACGCCTTCGACGATGGCGTCCTTGGTCAGGACCAGATCATAGCCGGGCCGGGACGGCAGGACCGCCACATCATCGACCAGCCCCCTGCCCCACTCCGGATGGGCCAGGGGCCGCAGCAGCGTCTCGATCGTCTCGAACTCGCCCGCGACGTCGAGCGCGGGCATCAGCGACGGACGTCTCTGGCGACGCCGTCCAGAGCAGCGTTGACGAACCGGGCCTCGGCGTCGTCGAAGAAGGCCTTGGCCAGTTCGACATATTCGTCGATCACCACTTCGCGCGGCGTCTCCGGATGTTTGATCAGCTCCCAGGCGCCCGAACGCAGCAGGGCGCGCAGGGTGGCGTCGATCCGCTCCAACCGCCAGTTGGACGCCAGCCGGGCCTTGATCGCCGCGTCGATCTCGCGCTGGCTTTCGATCACGCCGCGCACGATGTCGGCGAAATAGGCTTCATCCGCCTCGGCCAGGGCCTCGCCCTCGATGTCGGCGTCGAAGCGGAAGTTGGAGAATTCGGTGATCACCGTCTCCACCCCCTCGCCCGCCAGCTCCATCTGGTACAGGGCCTGGACGGCGGCGAGGCGCGACACGGTGCGCGCCCGGCGCTGTTTGGAGCTCAGATGGGGCTCGGCCCGCTGTTTCTCGGCTTCGGCCAGTTGTTCGAGGACGGCCTTGACGCTGTTCGGTTCAGTCATGCGCCGAGGCCTAGCCGCAACCGCTTCTTCAATGCAATGAGGTCCAGACAGGCTTTGGCCGCTCCACCGCCCTTATCCCCTTCGGAAAGCCGCGCCCGGGCCCAGGCCTGATGCTCGTCCTCGGTCGTCAGAATGCCGTTGCCGACGATCAGCCCCTTGACGCCCAGGGCCATCAGCCCGGCCGCCGACTGGTCCGAGACGATCTCGAAATGATAGGTCTCGCCGCGGATCACGCAGCCCAGGGCCACATAGCCGTCATAACGCGGCGCGGTCGGGAACCGCCCGGCCTCCTCGGCCATGGCGATCACCGCTGGAATCTCCAGGGCGCCCGGCACGGTGACGACGTCGAACAGGGCGCCGCGCGCCTTCAGCGTCTCCTTGGCCCCTTCCAGCAGGGCGTCGGCCAGTTGGTCGTAGAAGCGCGCCTCGACGATCAGAATACGGGGTGCGTCGGTCACGCCTTGTCTTCTCCATCCATGTCGCGCCAGCCGACGATGCGCAGGCCATAGCCTTCAAGCGCCGTCGGTTCAGGTCGCGTCGAACTCATCACGATCATATCCTTGACGCCCAGGTCCAGCAGGATCTGCGCGCCCACGCCATAGGCCCGCAGCGACCGATCGACCGCCGCCGGCTTGTCGACCCCCGCCAGCCGCTCGGCCAACGCGTTCAGCGCCGGATCGCGCAGGAAGACGACCACGCCCGCGCCGTCATGCTCGGTAATCTGGCGCAGAGCCTTCGGCACATAGTCCTGGCGCGTCTCGACATGGCCCAGGAGGTCGCAGGCGAAGTCCACCTGGTGCATCCGCACCAGGGTCGGTTTGGACGGGTCGATCCGACCATGGACAAGGGCGACGTGTTCCGCCCCCTCGATCGTGTTCTTGTACAGCATCAGCCGGAACGGCCCGCCGTGGACGCTCTCGAACGGCGTATCCATGATCCGTTCGACGAACCGCTCGGTGCGGCGGCGATAGGCGATCAGGTCGGCGATGGTGCCGATCTTCAGCCCGTGCAACTGGGCGAAGGCGACCAGATCCGGCATCCGCGCCATCTCGCCGTCGTCCTTGATGATCTCGCAGATCACCGCCGCCGGGGTCAGGCCGGCCATGCGGCTGATGTCGACGGAAGCCTCGGTATGGCCGGCGCGGACCAGCACCCCGCCGTCGCGCGCCACCAGGGGAAAGATGTGGCCGGGCGAGACGATGTCGTCCATGCCCTTCGAGGCGTCGGTCGCCACCTGGATGGTCCGCGACCGGTCGGCCGCCGAAATACCCGTCGTCACGCCTTCCTTGGCCTCGATCGAGACGGTGAAGGCGGTCTTCATGCTCTCGCGATTGTCGGCGGCCATCGGCGGCAGCCGCAGCTGCTGCGCCCGCTCGGCCGTAAGGGCCAGGCAGACCAGGCCGCGGGCCTGTTTGATCATGAAGTTGATCTGATCCGGGGTGGCGAACTGGGCGGGGATGATGATGTCCCCCTCGTTCTCGCGATCCTCGGCGTCCACCAGGATGTAGGGACGGCCGTTGCGGGCGTCCTCCAATATGTCCTCGATGGGACTGATCGGGCTGTCGTTCATGTTCGCGGCCAGCATCTGGCGTTCCTTCGGCATCAGGCCGTCTCCTGCCACCGCGCCAGGTAGCGCGCCAGCATGTCGATCTCGAGATTGACCGGATCGCCGACCTTCAGGCGGCCCAGGGTCGTCACTTCCCACGTATGCGGAATGATATTCAACGAAAACACCCGGTCTTGCACGGCGTTGACCGTCAGCGACACCCCATCCACCGTGATCGACCCCTTGGCGGCGATATAGCGGTGCAGCGGCGCCGGGGCCTCGACCTCGATCCGGTGCGAGCCCCCTTCGGGCGTGATGGAGACGACCCGGCCCAGGCCGTCGACGTGACCCGAGACGACGTGCCCCCCCATCTCGTCGCCCAGGCGCGCAGCCCGTTCCAGATTGACGCCGTCGCCGGCCTTCCAGCCGCCCAGCGTCGTCTTGGACAGGGTCTCGTTCGACACCTCGACGGCGAACCAGTCTGGGCCCTTCTCCGTCACGGTCAGGCAGCAGCCCGCATGGCTGATTGAGGCGCCCAGGTCGATGGAGGCCACGTCCCAGGCGGTCTCAATCTCATAGCGGCGGTCGCGCTCGGTCTCGCGGACGTCGCGGACGCGGCCGATGTCGGTGACGATGCCTGTGAACATGAGACGACCGGTCCCCCTTCGGACCCGAAAAAATACAGTCTAATGTGTCCAGATCGTCCGAAACAGTCCGATCCGGACACCGAAAAACAGTGTCCAAAGTGTCCGATCTGTCCGATCGCCGTCAGATGCGGGCGTAGCTTTCCCACAGGTCGTCCCCGGCGGGCCGGACATCCAGGCGTCGGAAGTTGGGGGCCTCGGCCAGCTTTGCAAGGGCCAGGGAAGCCACGCACGGCCGCCCCTCCCCGCCCAACAGGATCGGCGCCCGGAACCATTCCAGACGATCCACCGCCCTCGCGCGCAGAAAGGCGGCGGCCACCTGGCCTCCGCCCTCGATCAGGACCGAGGCGACGCCGACCGCCTTCAGCGCCTTGAGAACGGCCGGCACGGCGGGGCGTCCGTCCTGTGTCTCGACCTGCCGCACCTCCGCGCCTCCGACCGGGCGGGGCGCGACGGCGGTCAGGATCAGACTGTTCGGCCCCGCCAGTTTGGCCGTCGCCGGGGTTCTGAGCCGGCTGTCCAACACCACCCGCAGCGGCTGATCGACGCTGCGGCCCGGCAGACGGGTCGTCAGTTCGGGGTCGTCGTGGAGCACGGTCTCGACCCCCACCAGAATGGCGTCATGGGCGGCCCGCAGCCTGTGCCCTTCCAGCCGGGCCGCCTCGCCGGTGATCCAGCGGCTTTCGCCCGAGGCCGTGGCGATGCGGCCGTCCAGCGAGGTGGCCAGCTTCAGGGTGACGCGCATCAGCTCTTGCCGGACGGCTCGTCGAAGCCTTCATCGCCCAGGAATTTGGCGAAGTCGCCCGTGTGCCGAAAGTCCTTATAGACCGAGGCGTAGCGGACATAGGCCACCTCATCCACGCCCTTCAGCGCCTTCATGATGAAGTCGCCGACGACGCTGGAAGCGATTTCGGTCTCGCCCAGGCTTTCAAGCTGGCGGACGATCCGATTGACCATCTGTTCGACCTGTTCGGCCTGGACCGGGCGTTTGCGCAGGGCCACGCCCAGCGACCGCTCCAGCTTGTCCCGGTCGAACGGGGTGCGCCGACCGTTGCGTTTCAGAATCACCAGTTCGCGCAGCTGGACCCGCTCGAAGGTGGTGAAGCGCCCGTTGCAGTTCGGACAGGACCGCCGCCGTCGGATGGCCGAGCCGTCGTCCGACGGCCGGCTGTCCTTAACCTGGGTGTCCTGATGACCGCAGAAGGGGCACTTCATCGGTCAGATCATCCGTAGATGGGGAAGCGGTTCGTCAGTTCGCGCACCTGGGCCGCCACGCCCGCGACCACGGCCGGATCAGCCTCGTCCCCGCCGTTCATCGAGGAGACGACGTCGGCGATCCAGTGGCCGATCTGCTTGAACTCGTCCTCGCCGAAGCCCCGCGTCGTGCCGGCGGGCGTGCCCAGGCGAACGCCCGAGGTGACGGTGAAGGGGGCCGTGTCGAACGGCACGCCGTTCTTGTTGCAGGTCATCAGCGCCTTTTCGAGCTCGTGCTCGGTCGCCTTGCCGGTCACGCCCTTGGGCCGCAGATCGACCAGCATCAGATGGCTGTCGGTGCCGCCCGAGACGATGGCCAGGCCGCGCTCGACCAGGACGCCGGCCAGGGCCTGGGCGTTCTTGACCACCTGCTGGGCGTACAGCTTGAACTCGGGCTGCAGCGCCTCGCCGAAGGCCACGGCCTTGGCCGCGATCACATGCTCCAGCGGCCCGCCCTGGAGGCCCGGGAAGACGGCCGAGTTGATCTTCTTGCCCAGTTCGACATCGTTGGACAGGATCATGCCGCCGCGCGGCCCGCGCAGGGTCTTGTGCGTCGTCGTGGTCACGACATGGGCGTGCGGGATCGGATCGGGATAGGCGCCCCCGGCCACCAGGCCGGCGTAGTGGGCCATGTCCACCATCAGATAGGCGCCGACGCTGTCGGCGATCTCGCGGAACCGCTTGAAGTCGATGTGGCGGCTGTAGGCGGAGGCGCCGGCCAGGATCAGCTTGGGCTTCTCGCGCTCGGCCATTTCGGCCACATGGTCATAGTCGATCAGATGGGTGTCTTCGGTGACCTTGTAGGTCACCGGGCGGAACCACTTGCCCGACTGGTTCGCCGGCGACCCGTGGGTCAGGTGCCCGCCGCAGGCCAGGTCCATGCCCAAAAAGGCATCACCCGGCTGCAGCAGGGTGAAGAAGACCGCCTGGTTGGCCTGGGCGCCCGAGTGGGGTTGGACGTTGGCGAAGGCCGCGCCGAACAGCTTTTTCGCCCGTTCGCGCGCCAGATCCTCGGTCACGTCCACATATTCGCAGCCGCCGTAGTAGCGGCGCCCCGGATACCCCTCGGCGTATTTGTTCGTCAGAACCGAGCCTTGGGCGTCCAGCACCGCCTGGGAGACGATGTTCTCGGACGCGATCAGCTCGATCTGCTCCTTCTGCCGGCCCAACTCCCCTTGAATGCCCTTGAAGACGTCCGGATCGGCGTCGGCCAGGGTCTTGGTGAAATAGGCGTCATGGGTGAAGGCGGTCACGTCGGAATCCCCGCATCTGAGAAGGCCGCCTATCTAGTCCCCAGCGGAGCGAACCACAATATCTTGTGTCCCAGCCGCCCATTCACGCCGCAGCAGGCCGTAGACCAGCATGTCGCACAGGCCCTTGTGCGTGGTTTCATGCTCCCGCAACCGTCCTTCCAAGGAAAAGCCCAGGCGCTCGGCCAAGCCGGCGGACGGCCGGTTGTCCGCATCGATCTCCGCATAGATCCGACGGCACGACGGATCGGTGAAGAGATGGGACACCAGGGCCGTCATGCACTCCCGCGCCACGCCCTGCCCCTGGCGGTCGACGACGGTGACATAGCCGACCTCCAGAACGCCCTCGTCGCGTCCTGGAAAGGCGACGTAGCGTCCAGCGACCGCGCCGGTTTCGCGGTCCACCGCCGTCCAGCTTCGGCCCGGCCAGGTCGGATCGACCAGCCAATCGGCCAGATCGGCCTCGCTACGGAAGGCGGGTCGCGACATATACAGACACTGGTCGTCGCGCGAGAGGGTTGGAAACAGCGCCGCCGCGTCCTCGCGGACCAACGGCCGCATCAGGAAGCGGGGCGTATGAAGGGTGGGCGTCGGGCGCATGCCGCCGCTATAGGGTCAAGAGAGCGGCTGCGCTATCGCCCAGCCTCCAAAGCTCGCCTCAGCTTGGCGATCGCCACCCGCTCGACGGCCTTGGGTTCGTTCGCCGGCCCCATGGCGCTGACCTCGCGGCCGGTCGCGACGTGGATGGCCGAGCATTTGACATAGGGACCGTTGCGGACGAACTCGACGATGATCTCGCCGAGGTCGTCGCCGGTCGTCATGCGGCGACGGGCCGGCGCGCCACGTTGCAGTGGGAGAAGAGCTTGTCCATCGCCTGGACCAGATGATCCATCATCGCGTCCGTATGGTTGGGCGAGGGCGTGAAGCGCAGCCGCTCGGTGCCCTTGGGCACGGTCGGATAGTTGATCGGCTGCACATAGACGCCGAAGTCTTCCAGCAGCATGTCCGAGATCATCTTGCAGTGGACCGGGTCGCCGACATGGACCGGGACGATGTGGCTCTCGGACTCCATGACCGGAATGCCGACGGCGGCGAAACGGGCCTTCAGGGTCGCGGCGCGTTCCTGATGGCGTTCGCGCAGTTCGGGATGGGCCTTCAGATGGCGCACCGAGGCCAGGGCCCCCGCCGTCAAGGCCGGCGGCAGACTGGTGGTGAAGATGAAGCCCGAGGCCCAGCTGCGCACGGCGTCCACGATCACGGCGTCGGCCGCGATATAGCCGCCCATGACCCCGACGGCCTTGCCCAGGGTGCATTCGATGATGTCGATCTGGTCCAGGACCCCGTCCCGCTCTGCGACGCCGGCGCCGGTCGCGCCGTACAGGCCCACGGCGTGGACCTCGTCCAGATAGGTCAAGGCGCCGTACTGGCGCGCCAGGGCGATGGTGCCGGCCAGGTCGGCGATGTCGCCGTCCATCGAATAGACGCTCTCGAAGGCGATCAGCTTGGGCGCCTCGACCGGGGCGGCGGCCAGGAGCTGCTCCAGATGCGCCAGGTCGTTGTGGCGGAAGATGTGACGTTCACCGCCGCCGTGACGGATGCCCTCGATCATCGAGGCGTGGTTCAGAGCGTCGGAGAAGATGATCAGGCCCGGCAGGATCTTCTGCAGGGTCGACAGGGTCGCCTCATTGCCGACATAGCCGGAGGTGAACAGCAGGGCCGCCTCCTTCTGATGCCAGTCGGCCAGTTCGCTCTCCAGATCCACAGCCGAGCGGGTGGTGCCCGAGATGTTGCGCGTGCCGCCGGCGCCCGCGCCGGTCGCCGCGATCTCGTCCTGCATGGCCTTCAGCACGTCCGGATGCTGGCCCATGCCCAGATAGTCGTTCGAGCACCAGATCACGACGTCCTGTTCGGACCCGTCTTCCCGACGGCGCACCGCCTGGGGAAAGGCGCCGCTCACCCGCTTCAGATCGGCGAAGACGCGATACCGGCCTTCGCTGCGCACCTGCTCCACCGAGCTTTCAAAGGCGGCTTTATAGTCGAACACGATAGTCGTTCTTTCGCTTATGGCGTGTCTGACGGTTTATTTGCGCCCGACGGCCTGGCTTGTCCATGTCTTCCGTATGGACAAATCGCCCAAGCCCTTAATTGATAACGCTTCTCAGAACGAAGGCGTCAGCTCGTCTCCAGCTCGGTATGCTGCCCAGGATCAGCCTGCGCCGGACCCGTCTTGACTGAATCCCTTGTCTCGCCGCGCGGGCTCGTTCTGGTGAAGATACACCGCAAGCGTGTCCCAGGGCGGCGTGACGGATGCTTGAGTGAGAAGGCGGCCGATCTCGCCTCTGTGATAGCCGGCGTGCAGCGAGACATGAACCAGCATCTCCTCACGCGTCATCGAGCCGCGGTCGCCGTCAGTGAAGGTGAAGGCGACGGGCTCGATCCGAGCTTCGGCAGACAGAGCATCCACATAGTCGATGTACCACTGGTCGGTCGCTGCAACGGCCTCCCTCAACTGGCCGAGCGGCAACGCCGTTTCGAAATTTGTAGAGGTGAAGCCGTGCGTCTCTCCTTGCAGATGTCCTGCGAAAATCCGGCTCACAACGTGAAGGTGGCCGATGAGTCGCCGCGCGATCAGCAATTCCGCCTCCCATTGCACAGCATCAAGAGCGTCCAGTTTGTCAAACAGCTCCTGATTGGCCCAGGCAGAATAGCGAACCAACATCTGCAGCATATTTCCCATTGTCAGGCCTTACTTTGCTGGTGACGAATTCGAGCAATCCGCACACATTTTCAGAAGGAGCGGCGTTCCTGTCTATTCGCATTGAAAATCCGCAAGCGGCGACCCGCAAAACCCCGCGTCAGGCGCGCTCGCGCGCCACGGTCGATGCAATCATCGAAGCCGGTGCTCGCATTCTCAGCGATGACGGATGGGCGGGGTTCACGACGAACCGCGTCGCTGAGAGGGCCGGCGTCAGCATCGGCTCGCTTTACCAGTATTTTGAGGACAAGTTTTCACTGGTCGACGCCATCCGTCAGACCCATCTGGAAAACGGTATGCAAGCGATGCGAAGGGTTCGTGCCGTAGGATTGACGCCACATGAACTGGCGGTCCGGATCGTCGCAGCGAGGATCGAAGCCCATTCCATTCATCCTGGCCTTCATCCCGTCCTACTTCAAGAGATCCCGACAGCGAGGGCGCGCCGCAACCCGGCGAGCGACTATGAAGTCGCCTACCTGTCGTTATACGCGAAAATCGTGGCGGACTTCCGCAGCAGACAGGGTAGTCCCGCTGACGCGGTTGCGGGGCGTGTCCTCTCGGACGCCGTTGACGGCGTGATCCACAATGCGGCGAGTCGCAGCGCCCTCGACGACGAGCGGATGCGCGAGGAGTTGATCCGCTTGATCGCGCTCTATCTATCACCTGGAACTGATTTGCCGTGAAAGGCTGCCTTGTCCAGAGGCGCCTTCCTGGATTCAAGGCTGTCACCCTCACCCCATTGCTGTAGCCCCGCATCACGGACCTCAAGGCGGCGTGGGATCCGCCGCGCGTAAGACAGTCGCCCAAAGCAAAACGGCCCCCGGATTTCTCCGGGGGCCGTTCTTTTTGTAGCCTACGCTCGCCTCGCGGAGGCTCGCCGCTTGAGGTCGAAGCGCTCAAGAAGCGAGCGACCGCTCGCGCGCGTTAGCGCACCAAGAGGCTTACTCGACGATCTTGGCCACGACGCCGGCGCCGACGGTGCGGCCGCCTTCACGGATGGCGAAGCGCAGGCCCTGGTCCATGGCGATCGGGGTGATCAGTTCGACGTTCAGCTCGGCGTTGTCGCCGGGCATGATCATCTCGACGCCTTCCTTCAGCTTCACGATGCCGGTCACGTCGGTCGTGCGGAAGTAGAACTGCGGACGATAGTTGGTGAAGAACGGGGTGTGACGGCCGCCCTCTTCCTTGGTCAGGATGTAGGCCTCGGCCACGAACTTGGTGTGCGGGGTGATCGAACCCGGCTTGCACAGAACCTGACCGCGCTCGACGTCTTCACGCTTGGTGCCGCGCAGCAGAACGCCGACGTTGTCGCCCGCCTGGCCCTGATCCAGCAGCTTGCGGAACATTTCGACGCCCGTGCAGGTCGTCTTCTGGACCGGACGGATGCCGACGATCTCGACTTCTTCACCAACCTTGATCACGCCCTTTTCGACGCGGCCGGTCACCACGGTGCCGCGGCCCGAGATCGAGAAGACGTCTTCAACCGGCATCAGGAACGGCAGGTCCACCGGACGCTCAGGCTGCGGGATGTAGCTGTCGACCGTCTCCATCAGCGCCAGGATGCGCTGTTCGCCGATCTCCGGGTTCACGCCGTCGGTCGCGGCCTTGGCCGAACCCTTGGTGATCGGGATTTCGTCGCCCGGGAACTGGTACGAGCTCAGGAGCTCGCGCACTTCCATCTCGACCAGCTCCAGCAGCTCTTCGTCGTCGACCAGGTCGACCTTGTTCATGAAGACCACCAGGGCCGGCACGCCCACCTGACGGGCCAGCAGGATGTGCTCGCGCGTCTGCGGCATCGGGCCGTCAGCGGCCGAAACCACCAGGATCGCGCCGTCCATCTGCGCCGCGCCGGTGATCATGTTCTTCACATAGTCGGCGTGGCCGGGGCAGTCGACGTGCGCATAGTGACGGTTCGCCGTCTCATATTCCACGTGCGCCGTGTTGATCGTGATGCCGCGCGCCTTCTCTTCCGGCGCGGCGTCGATGTCGGCGTAGTTCATCGCCTTGGCGCCGCCGGCCTTCGCCAGCGTCATCGTGATCGCCGCCGTCAGCGTCGTCTTGCCGTGGTCAACGTGACCGATCGTGCCGATGTTGCAGTGCGGCTTCGTGCGTTCGAACTTTTCCTTGGCCATTCTCTAGCTCCTAGGTCCCCGAACCGGGGGTTCCTGCAGTCTGGGGGTTAAGGGCGCCCGGTGTGGGACCGGGCGCTTTTAGGTGCGCTTTTCCGAAAGGAAAAGCTTAGGCGTATTTCTTGATCACTTCGTCGGCGACGTGCTGCGGCACCGGCTCATAGTGGTCGTACTGCATGGTGAACTGGGCGCGGCCCTGCGACATGCCGCGCAGCGTGTTCACATAGCCGAACATGTTGGCCAGCGGCACGAAGGCGTTCACGACAGTGGCGTTGCCGCGCATGTCCTGACCCTGGATCATGCCGCGACGGCCGTTCAGGTCGCCGATGACCGAACCCAGATACTCTTCCGGGGTCACGACCTCGACGGCCATGATCGGCTCCAGCAGCTTGGGTCCGCCCTTCTCGCGCAGTTCCTTGAAGGCGGCGCGAGCGGCGATTTCGAACGCCAGGACCGAGGAGTCGACGTCGTGGAAGGCGCCGTCCACCAGGGTGGCCTTGACGTCGATGACCGGGAAGCCGGCCAGCAGGCCGTTGTCCTTGGCGGACTTCAGGCCCTTTTCGACGCCCGGGATATATTCCTTGGGCACCGCGCCGCCGACGATGGCGGATTCGAAGACGAAGTCCGTACCCGGCTCGCCCGGCTCGAACACCAGTTTGACGCGGGCGAACTGGCCCGTACCGCCGGTCTGCTTCTTGTGGGTGTAGTCGATCTCGGCCTTGCGGCTGATGGACTCGCGATAGGCCACCTGCGGCGCGCCGATGTTGGCCTCGACCTTATAGGTGCGCTTCAGGATGTCGATCTTGATGTCCAGGTGCAGCTCGCCCATGCCCTTCAGGATCGTCTGGCCCGACTCGTGGTCGGTCGAGACGGTGAAGGAGGGGTCTTCCGAGGCCAGCTTGGCCAGGGCGACGCCCAGCTTCTCCTGGTCGGCCTTGGACTTGGGCTCGACGGCGATCTCGATCACCGGGGCCGGGAATTCCATCCGCTCCAGGATGACCGGCGACTTGATCGGGTCGCACAGGGTGTCGCCGGTGCGGGTGTCCTTCAGGCCGGCCAGGGCGACGATGTCGCCGGCATAGGCTTCCTTGATGTCCTCGCGGTTGTTGGAGTGCATCAGCAGCATGCGGCCGACGCGTTCCTTCTTGTCGCGGGTCGAGTTCAACAGGCCCATGCCGGTTTCCATCTTGCCGGAATACAGGCGGCAGAAGGTCAGCGAACCGACGAAGGGGTCGTCCATGATCTTGAACGCCAGAACCGACAGGGGCTCGTCGTCGGACGCCTTGCGCTCGACCTCGGCCTCGGTCTTGTAGTCGATGCCCTTGGTCGGGGGGATGTCCACCGGCGACGGCAGATAGTCGACGACGGCGTCCAGCAGGGTCTGCACGCCCTTGTTCTTGAAGGCCGAGCCGCAGAGGATCGGGTAGAAGGCGCCGGTCAAAACGGCCTTACGGATGCACTTCTTGATGGTCTCTTCCGAAGGCTCGTTGCCTTCGAGGTAGGCTTCCATGGCCTCGTCGTCCAATTCGACGGCGTTGTCGATCAGGTACTGACGGGCCTCGACGGCCTTGTCCATCAGGTCGGCGGGGATCTCTTGATCTTCGTATGACGCGCCCAGCCCGTCATTGTCCCAGACAACCGCCTTCATGCGGACCAGGTCCACCAGGCCCTTCAGGGCCGACTCGGCGCCGATCGGGAACTGGATCGGCACGGCCTTGGCGCCCAGACGGTCGCGGATCGATTCGACCGACTTGTCGAAGTCGGCGCCGATCTTGTCCATCTTGTTGACGAAGACGATGCGCGGAACCTTGTACTTGTCGGCCTGACGCCAGACGGTTTCGGTCTGCGGTTCGACGCCGGCGTTGCCGTCCAGAACGGTCACGGCGCCGTCGAGGACGCGCAAGGAACGCTCGACCTCGATGGTGAAGTCCACGTGGCCGGGGGTGTCGATGATGTTGAGGCGCTTTTCTTTCCAGAAGGCGGTCGTCGCGGCCGACGTAATGGTGATGCCGCGTTCCTGCTCCTGGTCCATCCAGTCCATGGTGGCGGCGCCGTCGTGAACTTCGCCGATCTTATGCGACTTGCCCGTGTAGTACAGGATCCGCTCGGTCGTCGTCGTCTTGCCCGCGTCGATATGGGCCATGATGCCGAAGTTGCGGTAGTCTTCGATTTTATGCGTGCGGGGCATTAGAGCGTCCCTTGAGGGCTTCGGACGCAGATGCGCCCTTCGAAATGTCGGATATGACGGCGCGGGCGATTTAGCTGAAACCGCCCGCGCCGGATAGTCTTAGATAGGAACCGCCCCATACCTTCGAAAGGGAGACGGTTTTAAGACATTTACCAGCGGTAATGGCTGAAGGCGCGGTTCGCCTCGGCCATCTTGTGGGTGTCTTCGCGCTTCTTGACCGCAGTGCCGCGGTTGTTCGAGGCGTCCAGCAGCTCGGCGGCCAGCTTCTCGGTCATGGTGTTCTCGCCGCGCTTGCGGGCGGCGTTGACCAGCCAGCGGATGGCCAGGGCGCGACGACGGTCGGGACGAACCTCGACCGGCACCTGATAGGTGGCGCCGCCGACGCGACGCGAACGGACTTCGACCGCCGGGGCGACGTTGTCCAGGGCGGAGTGGAAGGTCTCGACCGCGGTCTGGTCCTTCTTCTTCTCGGCCAGGATGTCGAAGGCGCCGTAGACGATGTTCTCGGCGACGGCCTTCTTACCTTCGTACATGACGTAGTTCATGAACTTGGTGACGACCAGGTCGCCGAACTTGGGATCCGGCAGGACTTCACGTTTCTGGGCGCGGTGACGACGCGACATGGGTTATTCCTCTTGGGGCCCGGCCGACGCCGGGTAGATCTCGAAAAGGCCTCCGGGCGCGACGGCCCGGAAGCGAACGGCTTACTTCGGACGCTTGGCGCCGTAGTGCGAACGGCGCTGCTTGCGGTCCTTGACGCCTTGCGTGTCGAGCACGCCGCGCAGGATGTGGTAGCGAACGCCGGGCAAGTCCTTCACGCGGCCGCCGCGGATCAGAACCACCGAGTGTTCCTGCAGATTGTGGCCTTCGCCGGGGATGTAGCACACGGCCTCGTAGCCGTTCTTGGCCAGACGGACCTTGGCGACCTTACGCAGAGCCGAGTTCGGCTTCTTCGGGGTCGTGGTGTAGACGCGGGTGCAGACGCCGCGACGCTGGGGCGAACCCTCCAGAGCCGGCACCTTGTTGCGGGTGGGCTTGGGCTTGCGCGGCTTGCGGATCAGCTGGTTGATCGTGGGCATTGAGACAGGTCTCGACTTCTATGGGGGGCGTGTGTCTTTCGACCGAGGCGCCCCGCGCCTTCTTCTGTGAACGAGGGACCATTCCCCCGCCCGGGTGTCATCGAGACTGAGTGCGCGACGACCCAAACAGAAAAGCCGGAACGCGCGCTTTGGGCGTTCCGGCGGGCACAGCCCGTCCGTTCGATTGTCACGATCTCAGCGACCGGGGAACCGGCCACGCCTCGAAAGTGCGCGGCTTCTACGCGCGATGGGGGGAAAGGTCAAGGACAGGCCAACTACTGCAGTCTAAAGCGGGATGTGAACCGGACCTTCTGTCCCACCCGGCTCGGATCGGCCTGCACCCGCAGACCTCTTCTGGACATGGCGAGCGCCGCCTCGCCATAGCCCTGGTCGGACGGCTCCTCGGAGATCACCACGCAGTCCGTCAAAGCTCCGCCTTCGGCGAGAACGCATTCAAGCGTCACAGCCCCATCCTCTGAGCCGGGCGTGAAGCTGCGGCCGACGACAGGGGTTCCGTCCGGCAGGGACGCTACCGCCTCGGACGTCGCACAGGCGGCGAGAAGACCGCATATGACGACGACGATCGTATTCTTCATCCGTCCCTCCCCCGAATCCAGATTTCATTATCACCGGGCGGGGCCGGGCTCCACGGCACAGGCGGCGTCTGTCTGCGCCTCCATATAGGTCCGCTCGAAACAGCGGGACAGCCATGACAGGTTCCGGCCATTGTACCGGTCGCCTTCGTTGGGTGAGGTTCGCAACGTCTCAAGACGCGCGTCCAGCAGTCCCCGATCCTTGACCAGGAACCCATACAACCCCTCGACATAGGCGTTCCAGTCCAAGGCGATTTCGGCGGCCGTGCGCTGATCCGACCGCCGCGCTCCGCCCAGCGCCAGTGCGGCGCCCGCTTCGTCTCCGGCAAAGGCCAGATAGCGCGCCATGTGTAGGTGGGAGATGGCCGATTCCCGCACCCCCAACAGCGGCCCACGCGTCAGACACTCCCGACTGGCCTCGGCCGCTCGCCGGTAGCACCCCAGATCGGCGTACCACATCGGACTGCCGGGCTTGTCCGTCGAGAACTCAAAATCCTCCCAGTCGCGCTCGGCGTTGGCCTCATTGGGGACGGCCGGACAAGTCTCCAGGTCGTCGACAGGGGCCGGCCTGGCGACCTGCGAGCTTGCCTGAAGATACAAGACCAGGACCAACAGTATCGACATCAGCCGCCCCTCCCTCGGAGCCTCATCACACAGCCATGACGCGAACAAGTCAAACCAGCGCCTGAATCCAGCCATCCTTGCGGTCGAGCTTTGCGTTGAACGGTCAGGGGACGGGCATGGGGGCGACGGGCAGGATCGGCTGGGCGGGCGCGACCGCCGCCGCTCTCAGCGTCAACGTCCTGGTCATAGCCCTGCTGTCGATGGAGCACCGGCGAGAGCGGACGCCGCGCTCACGGGCTGCCGAACCGGTTTTGTATCTCGATATCGAGCCACGCGCCTCCTTGCCGAGGGATCGGTCCGTTCGGACGTCTCGCAGGCTCGGCCGTGCGCCCTCTCCTGTTGAACGTCCGGCCGCCGTTTCGCCCACGACCTCCAACCAGACGAAGGAGGCTGGGGTTTCCGTCGCGGCCGGCGCGTCCATCGATGAAGGCTGGCGCGTCACGACCGGCGTCGGGCGTACCAGCGACAGTTTCGCGTCCTGCGACGCGCCGCATCGTCTGTCCGTCGAAGGACGTCGTCGATGCGAGGACCGGTGGATGCGCCTGGGCCAGGAGGTCCGTTCCATAACCGGCTCGGGCGACGCCGAACGGGAGGCGGTCTTCGCGCGCCAGGGCGCCAGACGCCTGGCGGCATGGGAGGCGAAGCGCGCTGAGCCGTCGCGGGGCGACCCGCCTTGCGAAAGTCCCAATCCCGTGGCCGGTTGCGAAGGGGTCAACATCAGCGTTGAGCTATTCTCCACACGCGACGGCGTCCTGCCCAACCTCAGAAAGCGCCGCCAATGAGCGTGTCCGCCCAGCCTCGTCCACCGTTCCAGCGTCCCGACTGGCGCAAGGCGGGTCTGGCCGCTTTGGCCGCCGCCATCAACATCGCCCTGATCGCCGCCCTGTCCGTCACGGCGCTGGGGATCGACGGGGAAGACTTCGCCGCCGAGCCGCCGCCGATCTATCTGGACATCGAGCCTCGCCCCCTGCTGCCCGACGAACGCCCTCGCGCCCCCGCCAGAGCCGCGCCGGACGTCGAGCCCGCAGCGGCTCCGACAGCCTCGTCTTCCCCCTCGGTTCGCGCTCCCGCTGCTGAGGCCCAGGCCGTTCCCCGCCCTGCCCCCCTGCGTCCCCGCCTCGCCGCCCCGACGCCGCCGGGCGCGCCGCCGCCGGCCGACGTCTGGCGGGTCGATCCTTCAAACCGCAGCGGGGCCATGGCCCGCACCCTGCGCCAGGGCCTGCCCGGCTGCGCCTCGCCCGATCTGCTGAACGAGATGGAACGTCAGCATTGCCGCAATGAGTTCGCCCGAAGGGCCGAGAACGCGGCGCCCATCACCGGCTCGGGCAACCCCGAGCGCGACGCCCGCTTCGCCCGCGAGGGCGCGCGCCGTTTGGCGGAGTGGGAGGCGACGCGCCGTCCCCTGTCCGGCGGGGTCGGAGTCGTCGGTCCGGCGGACTGTGTCGGCTCGAACTTCGGCACGGGCTGTGCGGGCGCCCACCTGGACCCGTCCCTGGCGCCGGATTCCCGCCAGAACGTACAGACAGGCCGCGACGGCCACCGCGCCGCCGGCGCCCCTGTCACCCCCGGCGCCTCGGCCCCTAGGGAGCGCTGGAAGGACTGACGCATAAAAGAAGGGGCGGCCCCGTCGCCGGCGCCGCCCTCTTCAGTTCATCACATCCGTAACCGGAGATCAGCCTTCGCTGCTCTCCAGCTCCAGTTGCAGATCGGCCGGCAGCGGCTCGATCGCGTCTTCGCGGGCCTGGGTCAGTTCGGCGTCGCGCTCGTTGGCGATCTTCTGCAGCGACCGCAGATAGGCGCCCGTACCGGCCGGGATCAGACGGCCGACGATGACGTTCTCCTTCAGGCCTTCCAGCATGTCCTTCTTGCCGTGGACCGAAGCCTCGGTGAGGACGCGCGTAGTCTCCTGGAAAGAGGCCGCCGAGATGAAGCTGCGGGTCTGCAGCGACGCCTTGGTGATGCCCAGCAGAACCGGCTGGGTGATGGCCGGACGACCGCCGCGCTTCTCGACCTTGGCGTTCTCCAGAGCCGCCTCGGCCACCTCGACCGTGTCGCCGCGGATCAGGGTGGTTTCACCGGCGTCGATCACCTCGACCTTCTGCAGCATCTGACGCACGATGACTTCGATGTGCTTGTCGTTGATCGGCACGCCCTGCAGTCGGTAGACCTCCTGCACCTCGTTCACCAGATACTCGGCCAGCGCCTCGACGCCCTGGATGCGCAGCAGATCGTGCGGATCCGGGTTGCCGTCGATGATGTAGTCGCCCTTCTGGATCAGATCGCCGTCGTGGACGGAGATGTGCTTGCCCTTCGGGATCAGGAACTCGACGGGTTCGCCCTGAACGCCGTCGGCGTTGGGCTCCGGCGTGATCTTGATGCGGCGCTTGTTCTTGTAGTCGCGACCGAACTCCACGCGACCGTCCATCTCGGCGATGACGGCGCAGTCCTTCGGACGACGGGCTTCGAACAGTTCGGCGACGCGCGGCAGACCGCCGGTGATATCGCGGGTCTTGGCGCCTTCGGTCGGAACGCGGGCGATGATCTCGCCCGGCTTGACCTCGTCGCCGTTCGCCACGGACAGAACCGCGCCGACGGGCAGGAGATAGCGGGCGTCGGAGCCCGACGACAGCTTGGCGTAGGCGTCGCCGCTGGTGATCCCCATGGCCGGACGCAGGTCCGAGCCGCGCGGGCTGGCCCGCCAGTCGCTGACGACGCGCTGGGCGATGCCGGTGGCTTCGTCGGTCTCTTCCTTGACCGACAGGCCCTCGACCAGGTCCTCGAAGCGCACCACGCCGCCGACTTCCGTCAGGATCGGGGTGGTGTAGGGGTCCCACTCGGCCAAGCGTTGGCCCTTCTTGACCGGATCGCCATCCTTGACGCGGATGCGCGCGCCGTACGGAGCCTTGTGCGTCTCGCGGTCCTTGCCGTCCACGACCACGGTCACGATGACGTTGCGGCTCATGGCCACCAGGTCGCCGTGGGCCGCAACGACGGTCGGGCCGGTGACCTTGGCCGTACCGGCGTTGGTCGCCTCCATGAAGGAGGTTTCCGCCACCTGGGCCGTACCGCCGATGTGGAAGGTCCGCATGGTCAGCTGGGTGCCCGGCTCGCCGATCGACTGGGCGGCGATGACGCCGACCGCTTCGCCGATGTTGACGTTGGTGCCGCGCGCCAGGTCACGGCCGTAGCAGTGGGCGCAGATGCCGGCCTCGGCTTCGCAGGTCAGGGCCGAACGCACCTTCACCGACTGGACGCCGGCGGCTTCGATGGCCTCGACCACCTCTTCCACCAGATAGGTGTCGGCGGGGAACAGGACCGTGTCCGTACCCGGCTCCTTGATGTCCTCGGCCGCATAACGGCCCAGGATACGGGCGCCCAGAGAGACCAGGACGTCGCCGCCCTCCATCACCGCACGCAGGGTGATGCCGCGGGTCGAGCCGCAATCCTGTTCAGTGACGATCGAGTCCTGCGCCACGTCCACCAGACGGCGGGTCAGATAACCCGAGTTGGCGGTCTTCAGCGCGGTGTCGGCCAGACCCTTACGGGCGCCGTGGGTCGAGTTGAAGTATTCAAGGACGGTCAGGCCTTCCTTGAAGTTCGAGGTGATCGGCGTCTCGATGATCTCGCCGGAGGGCTTGGCCATCAGGCCGCGCATGCCGCCCAGCTGCTTCATCTGGGCCTGCGAACCCCGGGCGCCGGAGTTGGCCATCATATAGACCGAGTTGATGTCGGGGTTTTCGCCCTCGATCAGCACGCGCGGCTGCGCGATCTCGCCCATCATGGCGTCGGCGATCCGATCCGTGGCCTTGGCCCAAGCGTCGACGACCTTGTTGTACTTCTCGCCGCGCGTGATCAGGCCGTCGGCGTACTGTTGCTCGTACTCCTCGACCTGGGTGCGGGTTTCGGCGACCAGCTCGGCCTTCTTCGCCGGGATGACGATGTCGTCCTTGCCGAAGGAGATGCCCGCCTTGGCGGCCTCGCGGAAGCCCAGGCCCATCATCTGGTCGGCGAAGATGACCGTCGCCTTCTGACCGCAGTGGCGATAGACCACGTCGATCAGGTTCCCGATCTCCTTCTTGGTCAGGTTCTTCTCGAGCAGGCGATAGCCGACGTTCGGGTTGCGCGGCAGCAGGGCGGCCAGCTTCATCCGGCCCGGCGTGGTGTCGATGACCTTGGTCACCTCCTTGCCCTCGGCGTCCAGCTCGGTCCAGCGCGCCTTGATGCGGCTGTGCAGGGTCACGACCTTGGCGTCCAAAGCGGCGTCGATCTCGCCGATGTTGGCGAACAGCTTGCCCTCGCCCGGCTCGCCGTCCTTGACCAGCGACAGGTAGTACAGACCCAGGACGATGTCCTGCGACGGCACGATGATCGGCTTGCCGTTGGCGGGCGACAGGATGTTGTTGGTCGACATCATCAGGACGCGCGCTTCCAGCTGGGCCTCGAGGCTCAGCGGCACGTGAACGGCCATCTGGTCGCCGTCGAAGTCGGCGTTGAAGGCGGTGCAGACCAGGGGGTGCAGGCGGATGGCCTTGCCCTCGATCAGCTTGGGCTCGAACGCCTGAATGCCCAGACGGTGCAGGGTCGGGGCGCGGTTCAGCAGCACCGGGTGCTCGCGGATGACCTCGTCCAGGATGTCCCAGACGGCGGGCTGTTCGCGCTCCACCATGCGCTTGGACTGTTTGACGGTGCCCGACAGGCCCTTGGCGTCGAGGCGCGCGTAGATGAAGGGCTTGAACAGCTCCAGCGCCATCTTCTTGGGCAGGCCGCACTCGTGCAGCTTCAGCTCCGGACCCACGGTGATGACCGAACGGCCCGAATAGTCGACGCGCTTGCCCAGCAGGTTCTGACGGAAGCGACCCTGCTTGCCCTTCAGCATGTCGGCCAGCGACTTGAGGGGCCGCTTGTTGGCGCCCGTGATCACGCGGCCGCGACGGCCGTTGTCGAACAGGGCGTCGACGGACTCCTGCAGCATCCGCTTTTCGTTACGGATGATGATGTCCGGCGCCCGCAGCTCCATCAGGCGCTTCAGACGGTTGTTCCGGTTGATGACCCGGCGATACAGGTCGTTCAGGTCGGAGGTCGCGAAACGACCGCCGTCCAGCGGCACCAGCGGACGCAGTTCCGGCGGGATGACCGGCACGATGGTCAGGATCATCCACTCGGGCTTGTTGCCCGATTCCAGGAAGGCTTCGATCAGCTTCAGGCGCTTGGACGCCTTCTTGGCCTTCATTTCCGACGGATTGTCGGCCAGTTCGGCGCGGTGCTTCTCGGCCTCGGCGTTCAGGTCGATGCCCATCAGCAGATTGCGGACGGCCTCCGCGCCGATCTCGGCGGTGAAGCCGTCGTCGCCGTATTCTTCCTGGTAGCGATAGAACTCGTCTTCCGTCAGCAGCTGGTTCTGCTTCAGCGGCGTCAGGCCCGGCTCGGTGACGATGTAGTTCTCGAAATACAGGACGCGCTCGACGTCCTTCAGCGCCATGTCCAGCATCAGCGAGATGCGGCTGGGCAGCGACTTCAGGAACCAGATGTGGGCGACCGGCGCGGCGAGGTCGATGTGGCCCATCCGCTCGCGGCGAACGCGGGCCAGGGTGACCTCGACGCCGCACTTCTCGCAGATGATGCCCTTGTACTTCATGCGCTTGTACTTGCCGCACAGGCATTCGTAGTCCTTGGTCGGGCCAAAGATACGGGCGCAGAACAGGCCGTCACGCTCGGGCTTGAACGTGCGGTAGTTGATGGTTTCCGGCTTCTTGATCTCGCCGAACGACCACGAGCGGATCTTCTCCGGCGAGGCCAGGGCGATCTTGATCTGGTCGAAGGTCGGGGTGACCGGGACCGGGTTGAAGATGTTCAGGACTTCCTGGTTCATCTTGGGTTCCTTGCTGCGGTCGGAGACCGCGAAAAACTTAGTGGCGAGTGGCGAGTGGTGAGTGGCGAGGAAGAAGGGCAAGGGCGACGCTGAATTTCTTCACTCGCCACTCGCCACTCATTACTCGCCACTCTGAGGCGCTACGCGCCTCAGCTGTTCTCCAGCTCCACGTTCAGACCCAGCGAACGCATTTCCTTGATGAGCACGTTGAAGCTCTCGGGAATGCCGGCCTCGAAGCTGTCGTCGCCGCGGACGATGGCCTCGTAGACCTTGGTCCGGCCGGCCACGTCGTCGGACTTCACCGTCAGCATCTCCTGCAGGGTGTAGGCGGCGCCGTAGGCTTCCAGAGCCCAGACCTCCATTTCCCCGAAGCGCTGACCGCCGAACTGCGCCTTGCCGCCCAGCGGCTGCTGGGTGACCAGCGAGTACGGGCCGATCGAGCGGGCGTGGATCTTGTCGTCGACCAGGTGGTGCAGCTTCAGCATATAGATGTAGCCGACCGTGACCGGACGCTTGAACTGCTCGCCGGTCTGACCGTCGTACAGGATCGACTGGGCCGACTTGTGCAGGCCGGCCTCTTCCAGCAGACGCTCAATGTCGCCGATGTGCGCACCGTCGAAGACCGGGGTCGCGAAGGGCACGCCCTTGGACAGGTTCTTCGCCAGTTCGATCAGCTCTTCCTCGTCTTCCGGCAGCGGGGTTTCCGGGCCGTAGATTTCGGTCAGACGGTCGATCAGAGCCTGCTTCTGTCCACCCTGCTGCCAGGCTTCCAGCAGACCGGAGATCTGCTTGCCCAGGCCGGCGGCGGCCCAACCCAGGTGGGTTTCGAAGATCTGGCCGATGTTCATGCGCGACGGCACGCCCAGCGGGTTCAGAACCACGTCCACGTGGGTGCCGTCCTCCAGGTGCGGCATGTCCTCGATCGGCAGGATCTTGGAGATGACGCCCTTGTTGCCGTGACGGCCGGCCATCTTGTCGCCGGGCTGAAGCTTGCGCTTCACGGCCACGAAGACCTTGACCATCTTCATCACGCCGGGGGGCAGTTCGTCGCCGCGTTGCAGCTTCTCGACCTTGTCTTCGAAACGACGGTCCAGTTGCTTACGCGCGTCCTCGAACTGGCGCTTCATCGCCTCCAGCTCGCCCATGGCCTTTTCGTCGTCCAGGGCGATCTGCCACCACAGGCCGCGGCTGACCTCGGCCAGCTTCTCTTCGGTCAGCTCGCCGCGACCGATGCCCTTCGGACCCGACACGGCGGTCTTGCCCAGCAGCAGCGGCTTCAGACGGCCGTAGACGTTGCGCTCCAGGATCTTGAGCTCGTCGTCGCGGTCCTTGCCCAGGCGTTCGATCTCGGCGCGTTCGATGGCCAGGGCGCGTTCATCCTTGTCCACGCCGTGACGGTTGAAGACGCGGACGTCGACGATCGTGCCGGCGACGCCGGGCGGCAGGCGCAGGGAGGTGTCGCGCACGTCCGAAGCCTTCTCGCCGAAGATGGCGCGCAGCAGCTTCTCTTCCGGGGTCATGGGCGACTCACCCTTCGGCGTCACCTTGCCGACCAGGATGTCGCCGGGCTGGACCTCGGCGCCGATGGCCACGATGCCCGCCTCGTCGAGGTTGCGCAGGGCTTCCTCGCCGACGTTGGGGATGTCGCGGGTGATTTCCTCCGGCCCGAGCTTCGTATCCCGCGCCATCACCTCGAACTCCTCGAGGTGGATGGAGGTGAAGACGTCGTCGCGCACGATGCGCTCGGAGATCAGGATGGAGTCTTCGAAGTTGTAGCCGTTCCAGGGCATGAAGGCGACCAGGGCGTTGCGGCCCAGGGCCAGTTCGCCCAGGTCCGTCGACGGACCGTCGGCAATCACGTCGCCGGCCTTCACCGCATCGCCCACGCGCACGATCGGGCGCTGGTTGATGCAGGTCGACTGGTTCGAACGCTGGAACTTCGACAGGCGGTAGATGTCGACGCCCGAACGGGCGGCGTCCACCTCGCCGGTGGCGCGCACGACGATCCGGGTGCCGTCGATCTGTTCGACGACGCCGTCACGACGGGCCACCACCACGGCGCCGGAGTCCACGGCCACGACCGCTTCCATGCCGGTGCCGACCAGGGGCGCGTCCGACTGCACCAGCGGCACGGCCTGACGTTGCATGTTCGCGCCCATCAGTGCGCGGTTGGCGTCGTCGTTTTCGAGGAAGGGGATCAGGGCGGCGGCGACCGAAACGACCTGTTTCGGCGACACGTCCATCATGTCCACCGCGTCCTTGTTCAGGAGCTGGGATTCGCCGTTGATCCGGCCGGGGACCAGGTCCTCGACGATCACCCCGTCCTTCAGTTCGATGTTCGCCTGGGCGATCGTGTACTTCGACTCCTCCATGGCGGAGATGTAGACCACCTCGCCCTGGGCCTTGCCGTCCTTCACGCGGCGGTACGGGCTCTCGATGAAGCCGTACTTGTTGACGCGGGCGTGAGTGGCCAGGGAGTTGATCAGGCCGATGTTCGGGCCTTCCGGCGTTTCGATCGGGCAGATGCGGCCATAGTGGGTCGGGTGGACGTCGCGGACTTCGAAGCCCGCGCGCTCACGCGTCAGACCGCCCGGGCCAAGCGCCGACAAACGACGCTTGTGGGTGATTTCCGACAGCGGGTTCGTCTGGTCCATGAACTGCGACAGCTGCGACGAGCCGAAGAATTCGCGAACCGCCGCGGCGGCCGGCTTGGCGTTGATCAGGTCGTGCGGCATGACCGTGTCGATATCGACCGAGGACATGCGCTCCTTGATGGCGCGCTCCATCCGCAGCAGGCCGACGCGGTACTGGTTCTCCAGCAGTTCGCCGACCGAACGGACCCGGCGGTTGCCCAGGTTGTCGATATCGTCGATCTCGCCGCGGCCGTCCTTCAGCCCGACCAGGATCTGCAACACCTTCAGCACGTCCTCCTTGCGCAGGACGCGGATCTCGTCGGACACCTCGGGGGTCTCCAGACGCATGTTCATCTTGACCCGGCCCACGGCCGACAGGTCGTAGCGCTCGCTGTCGAAGAACAGCGAGTTGAACATGGCTTCGGCGGCTTCCGGGGTAGGCGGCTCGCCCGGACGCATCACGCGATAGACGTCGAACAGGGCGTCTTCGCGGTTGTCGTTCTTGTCGATGCGCAGGGTGTTGCGCATGTAGGCGCCGACCGTGACGTGGTCGATGTCCAGCACCTCGATGGTGGTGAAACCGTTCTCTTCCAGCACCGCGATGGTGGCGGCGTCCAGCTCGTCGCCGGCTTCGGCGAAGATTTCGCCGGTCTCGAAGTTGACGGCGTCGTTCGCCAGATACTTGGTCACCAGGGCGTCGGCGGCCAGCGACAGCGACTTGACCGTTTCACCCAGCTTCTTGGCGGCGCGGGCGCTGATTTTCTGGCCGGCCTGGGCGACCACTTCGCCGGTGTCGGCGTCGATCAGGTCGAACTCCGGCTTCACCCCGCGCCAGCGCTCGGCCTTGTACGGCGTGACCCAGCCCTCGCCGCGCTTCTCGTAGGGCACGGTCTCGTAGAAGGTCTTCAGGATTTCTTCGCCGTCCATGCCCAGACCCATCAGGAAGGTCGTGGCCGGCAGCTTGCGGCGGCGGTCGATGCGGACATAGACCACGTCCTTGGCGTCGAACTCGAAGTCCAGCCAGGAGCCGCGGTAGGGGATGACGCGCGCGGCGAACAGCAGCTTGCCCGAGCTGTGCGTCTTGCCCTTGTCGTGGTCGAAGAAGACGCCCGGCGAACGGTGCATCTGCGAGACGATCACGCGCTCGGTGCCGTTGACGATGAAGGTGCCCTTGTCCGTCATGAGCGGGATGTCGCCCATGTAGACGTCCTGCTCCTTGATGTCCTTGACCGAACGGGCTCCCGTTTCCTCGTCGGTCTCAAAGACGATCAGGCGCAGCTTGACCTTCAGCGGCGCGGCATAGGTCATGTCGCGCTGAATGCACTCCTCGACGTCGTACTTCGGATCTTCGAACTCGTAGGAGACGTATTCCAGGATGGCGCGTTCGTTGAAGTCCTTGATCGGGAACACCGACTTGAAGACCGCCTCGATGCCCTGCTCCTTGCGCTGGCCCGGACGGACTTCGCGTTGCAGGAACTGTTCGTAGGAGGCGCGTTGAACCTCGATCAGGTTCGGCATCTGGACGGCTTCGGGAATACGCCCGAAGGACTTGCGGATGCGCTTCTTGCCGGTGAACGAGGTGGCGGAGGCGATCTGACCGTTGATGGCGAGATCGTGGGCGACGTCAGTCATTCAGTGTTTCCCATGGCGCGCGACCCGGGGAAGCCGCGCGTGAAATGCAGCAGCCGCGGCGCGCGTTTTCAGCGTCCGCAGCCAGGTTTTCGACGCCCACCCTCGGCCCGCTGCCGGACCAGGACGCCTGAAATGTACCGGCTCCCTGGGGGAGGAGCCGCGCCTTCGCTCCGGTCGGAGGGCGACGGACCGGGCCTCGGCGCTTGCGCGCAGACTCTTTAGGAGTGTTGCGGAACGCGGACATATACTCGCTTCCGCGGCGAAATAAAGGCCCCTGCCCCATATTTTCGCGCCCCTTTGCCAAGGCGTCTAAGGCGGATTGACGGACCGGCGAGTCGCGCCGAAGAGATGGCGTCAGGGGGAACCGCTCAGATGCAGAACCACGCCCGTCAATGCGCTGTCGCCTCGGCCTTGTGCGTCCTGCTGCTGGGCGGCTGCCTGTCGCTGGACGTGCCGGAGGACGCCTTCTTCTATCCAGACGCGCGCGTGGCGGCCGAAAAGATCGACCTGCCGACCGACGCCCCCATGGTCTTCCCCGCCGAAGTCGTTCGACTGAGGTATGCGGGCGGCGACATTGGGACCACGCGGATCAGGACCGGCCGCCGCGACGCGCCCCTGATCCTGTACTGCGGCGGCAACCTGTTTCGGCGCAGCAGCGGCGCCGGGACGGTCGCCAATGAGCTGGCGCCGTTCGGCGACGTGTTGATGTTCGACTATCCGGGCTATGGCGATACGGCGGGCCAGGCGGACTACGCCAATTTTCTCGCCGCCGGCGTCGCAGTCGCGGACGCGGCGCGCGCCCAGGCCGAGGCCGAAGGCCGCAAGCTGATCGCCTGGGGCCATTCCCTGGGCGGCCCCGTCTGCGCCCAGGCCGCCGCCTATATGAAAGCCGACGCCCTCGTTCTGGAAGCCACCACCCCCAGCACGCGTGCGGCGGTGGACACGATGGTTGGCTGGGCCCGCCCCTTCGTCCGGGTGAACATCGCCCCGAACCTGGATGCTATCGACGTGCCGGCGGCGCTCAAAACCTATTCCGGCAAGGTGGTGGTGCTGGAGGCCGGACGCGACAAGACCCTGCCCCCGGCGCTCAGCCGCCGTCTGGCGCGCGAACTGAGGACCGAGGGTCTCAGGGTCGAACATCTGCTCTTCCCTCAGGCTGACCATGGCGACGTGCCGCAACAGGCCGATTTCAAGCCGCGCATGGCCGCTGCCCTGGACGGGCTCTGACGGGCCCCTAAGTCTCAGGACTTCAGCAGTTGCAGCAGGGCCTCCGCCGCGTCGCGCGAGGAGGCGGGGTTCTGACCGGTAACCAGCTTGCCGTCCACGACGACATGGGAGCCCCAGTCGGGGCCGCGCGAATAGTCGCCGCCGTTGGCGCTCAGCACGTTCTCGACCAGGAAGGGCACCACGGCCGTCAGGCCGACAGCCTCCTCCTCGGTATTGGTGAAGCCTGTCACCTTGCGGCCGTTGACCAGCGGCTGTCCGTCCGGCCCGTTGACCGACTTCAGAACGCCGGGCGCGTGACAGACCAGGCCCGTCGGCTTGCCCGCCTTGGCGAAGGCTTCGATCAGGGCGATCGAGGCGGGATCGTTGGCGAGATCCCAAAGAGGGCCGTGACCGCCCGGATAGAAGACGGCGTCGAAGTCCTCGGCCTTGACCGAGGACAGTTCGACGGTCGAGGCCAGGGCGGCCTGGGCCTCGGCATCGGCCTTGAAGCGGCGCGTGTCCTCGGTCTGGGCGTCGGGATCGTCGCTCTTGGGGTCCAGCGGCGGCTGACCGCCCTTGGGCGAGGCCAGGACGATCTCGGCCCCGGCGTCCTTGAGCGCATAATAGGGGGCGGCCAGTTCCTCCAGCCAGAAACCGGTCTTCTTGCCGGTGTCGCCGAGCTGGTCGTGCGAGGTCAGCACCATCAGGATCTTCATTTCGGGGGCTCCTTTTCAGGCGTAACAGATGGGAAGCCGAACCGATCCGCCAAGGCCGCGCTTGCGAGGCCTGCCCGGCTGGGGCAAGCCTGCCGCCTCCCCCACCCCAACGGAGACGGACGGCATGAAAGCTTGGATCGCGGCCCTGGTCGTGCCCCTGCTGACGGGCGTTCTGGCGTTCGGCTCAGCCGCCAGGGCCGATTGCGCCTTGGGGCCGGCGGGCGCGACTCAAACCCGGACGATGGGCCAAACGCTGGGCCAGACTGGGCGCACGGTGCAGATTCACACGCCGCGCGGTTTCGATCCGCAGCGCCCCGCCCCCCTGGTCTTTCTGCTGCACGGCAGCGGCGGCACGGGCGCCGAAATTCTGGCGTCGTCGCGGCTGGCCGAGACGGCGGATCGGCACGGCTTCATCGTCATTGCGCCCGACGGCGGCATTCCGGTGGAGCGCGGCTTCGTCTGGAACGTGCCGGGCGTGCCCACCATAGCCGGAAAGATTCCCGGCCCGAACGACGCCGACGACGTGGCCTTCATGACCGAGACCATCGACGCCCTGGCCGATCAGGGCTGTGTCGATCGGTCGAGGGTCTATGCGACCGGCCTGTCGGGCGGCGGCCGGATGACCTCCTGGCTGGGCTGCGCGGCCGCGGACCGGTTCGCCGCCATCGCTCCCGTGGTCGGGCTGCGCGCCGGACGGCCCGATCGGCGTGATCCTCAGCGCCCTGATCCCGCCACCTGCCGGCCGTCGCGCCCCATGCCGGTGATGGCCTTCGCCGGCGACGCCGACACCACCAATCCGATCCAGGGCGGCGGCGCCCCATATTGGAGCTACACCATGCATGCGGCCGAACAGCGCTGGGCCCAGTTGAACGGCTGCGCGGCCCCGCGTCCCACCGTCTGGGTCACGGCCCAGGTCTATGAAGAAGGCTATGCCGCCTGCCGAGACGGCGCCGACGTCGTCGGCCGCATCACCGCCGGCGGGGGCCACAGCTGGGTCGCCGACAACGACGCCATGTGGGCCTTCTTCGCCGCGCGGACACGCCCGCAGAACTGATACGGACTAGGCCCCAGCCATAGCGCTAACGGGCCTCAAGCAGCGCGAAGCGCGGTAGGCCAACAAAAAAGCCCGGCGGTTTCCCGCCGGGCCTTTCCGATCTTCAGCGGAGCTGAGACCCAGATTACTTGATCTGGACCTTGGCGCCGGCTTCCGTCAGCTTCTTGGCGATCTCGTCGGCTTGTTGCTTGGAGACGTTCTCGACGACGTTCTGCGGAGCGCCTTCGACCAGGTCCTTGGCTTCCTTCAGACCCAGGTCCGAACGGACGCCGCGGACTTCCTTGATGACGTTGATCTTCTTGTCGCCGCCGTCGACCAGGACGACGGTGAACTCGGTTTGCTCTTCAGCGGCTTCAGCCGGAGCAGCGGCGCCGCCGCCGGCCGGCATGGCCATGGCGACCGGAGCGGCGGCGGAAACGCCCCACTTTTCTTCCAGCAGCTTGGAGAGTTCAGCGGCTTCCAGAACGGTAAGCGCGGACAGGTCTTCGACGATCTTGGCGAGGTCGGCCATTGTCAGTTTTCCTTCGGAGGATTGGTTTCAGAGAATGATGCAGAGATGAAAGGGTCCGCCGCTTACGCGGCTTCCTTGGTGGCGTAGGCGTTGAACACGCGAGCCAGCTGACCGGCGGGCGCTTGCAGCACGCCGGCGACCTTGGTCGCGGGCGCATTGAGCAGGCCGATGAGCTGAGCGCGGACTTCGTCGAGCGTCGGGAGTTTCGCGAGAGCCTCGACACCCTTCTGATCGACGACGGTTTCGCCCATGAAGCCGCCGATGATCTTGAAGCGATCATTGGCCTTGGCGAACTCGGTGGCGACCTTGGCGGCCGTGCCCGGGTTCTCAGCATAGGCGATGCCCACGGGGCCCTTGAACAGGCCGTGGTAGCCGCTGCCTTCTTCGGCTTCGAGCGCCTTCAGCGCCAGGCGGTTCTTGACCACCTTGAACGCGCCGCCTTCTTTGCGAAGACGGCCGCGCAGATCTTCCATTTCCGCAACGGTCAGACCCAGGTTGTGGGTCACGACCACGGAGCCGGCGTCGGCGAACACGCCCTTGAGCGTCTCGATCGACTCGGCCTTTTGTGCGCGGTCCATTGCGGTCTCCAGTCTTGGTATTCGCCGCCGGGCTTATTCCCGACGGCGGATTGGCCGAGGCGCCGCGCATCGCTGCGAAGCGTTCAGGCCGGTCTTATTGTCCGAAGGATGCGTCTGACGGCGTCCGTCCCGGAATGCGGGCTGACATCGGCAAGGTCGCGTCCCCATCTCCCCACGGCGCCAGAGGGCTCTCTGACAGTTACGGCCTGGGTGACCCCCACGCCCCGAAGTTCTCGGACAGGACCGTCAAAGGCGTGAACCTGTGACGGGAAAGCGCGCTCATACAGGCGCGGCCCGGCGAAATCAAGCCGGCTGTTCGTCCGTCGGCAGGGTTGCGGCGAATTCGAGGATCAAGGCGGCCAGATCCGGTTCGTTGACCGCCGCCGCCGCGGCTTGCGGCGTCATCCATCGCCGCTGGCGCTGATGGTCCTCAGGCCAGGCTCCGAGCTGGATCAGCACCTGCAGCGGATAGACGGAGACCACGCATTTGCGCTGCCCCCCGTCCTTCAGGGTCTTGGCGTAGCGAAAGACGCCGATGGGCGCGTCTTCGACCGCCCCCTTGACGCCCGCCTCCTCCAGAGCCTCCTGCACCGCCGCCTGGGCGTCGGTCTTGCCGGCCATACGGCCGCCCTTGGGTATGACCCAGCGTCCGGTCTGGCGCGACGTGATCATGAGGATTCGGCGCTCGCCCTCCTCCACCCGCCAGGGCAGGGCCGCCACCTGACGCATTTCCGAGCGCGCCGTGCGCTTGGCTCCGCTGGCCATACGTCAGATCCCTTCCACCGCAGAAGGCCGAAAGACCGGCCGAGACCCCTTGCCTCGTCCCCGGCTCGCCCGACCATCCGTACCAAGACGGTCGATCGACCACATCTTCCCAAACGTCATCCAGCAAGCGGCGTCAAGACACTGGTAAGCCCGATAAGGAATCAGGTTTGGCCAGGCGCCGTCGCCTCCTCGTCGCCCAGAATGTCCTGTCGGTAAATCATGGTGATGACGGTGTGCAGAACGAGGGCCAGGGGCGTTGCGAACAGGACCCCCAGCGGCCCGAAAAGCGTTCCTATGCCCACGACGGCGAAGATGCCCAGGACCACCGGCAGATTGGCGACGTTCTTCTGCACCATGGGGGTGATGAAGTTGCTCTCCAGCTGGGAAACGGCGACGTAAAGCCCCAGGGTCATCAAGGCGGTCTCCCAGCCCTGGGTCGCGCCCACCAGGACCGCCGGGATGGTGGAGACGATGGGGCCGACGATCGGCACGAACTGCGCCACGCCCGTCAGCAGCCCCAGACCCACCGCCGAGGGCACGCCGATCAGCGCCAGTCCCGTACCCGTCAAGACCCCGACCAGCACCATGGAGAACAGCTGCGCCTTCAACCAGCCCTTCAAGGCGCGGCCGCAGCTGTTCAGCACCTCGCGCAAGCGAGGCCGGTGAGTCTTGGGAGCCAGGGACAGAAGACCCTCGCGGGATTTGGCGGGCTCGATGGCCAGGAAAACCCCGGCCACCATCACCAGAACCAAGGTGGTGGCCCCGGAGGCGAAGCCCATTGCGAACTTCTGCGCCACTTGCAGCGCCTGCCCCGTCTGTCCGCCCAGACTCTTCAGCTGGTCCAGCAGTTGGGCGGCGTAGGGCTGGGCCTGGATCCAGGACTGCACCCGATCCCAGCCCTGAGGCAGCACCGCCACAAGGGCCGCGATCTGTTCGGCGATCTGGGCGCCAAAGAGGGTCAGAACCCCCGCCAGGATCGAAATGACGATCAACAGGGACAGCAGAACCGCAGCCGGATCGGGCAGCTTGAACCACCGGACGATGGGGTCGGCTAGGGCCCTCAGAACGACCGCGGCCAGAATTGCACCGAAAATCAACAACCATAGGGTGTGTAGCGTGACAATCAGCTGGCCGGCGAAATAGACGCCCACCAGCATCACGGCGCCGAAGGCCAGCCTTCCCCTCCAGGGATCGCGTCCGCCCTCATTCGCCGACGCGCCGTGCGCCGCTCTTCCCAAACCGAACATTCGCTTCCCTTGTTTCGCCTGCCTACAACGCCGCCGGAGCGGCGCCGTTCGAAGCGATGACGAAAAGAGTTCGACCAGGTCCGCGGAACTCAGGGACGGTCGCGCCCGTCATAGGCGGCCTGGGCCGCCTCCACCTCGTCCATATGGGTCTCCGCCCAGTCTATCATCGACTGCAGAGCCGCCAGAAGCGATCGGCCCAGGGGCGTCATGGCGTAGGTTACGGAGACCGGCACGGTCGGCGCGACTGATCGGGAGACCAGCCCGTCGCGCTCCAGGGCCTTCAGGGTCTGGCTCAACATCTTTTGGGACACGCCGTCGATCCTATGCCTCAGCGCATTGAAACGCATCGGCCCGTCGCCCAGGACGATCAGGATCAGGGTGCTCCATTTGTCGGCGATCCGATCCAGGAGCTGGCGCGTCGGACAGGCGGCGCAAAAGACGTCGCCGCGCAGTCGGGTTTCCAGTGGGTGACCAGGTGAGAGAAAGGTGCCGTCTTGCATAGCCGATTTCCATAACGCACCTGGTCTCCATTGGAAACCTATGGAGACTTTCATGAAGATCGCAGTCTTGGGCGCCAGCGGTCGCGCCGGATCGGAAATCACCAAGGAGCTGGCCTCTCGCGGCCATTCAGTCGTGGCGATCGCCCGCAAGCCGGAAGCCATTCCCGTAGCGCCCGGCGTGACGGCGCTTGGGGGCGACGCCTCGGACGCTGCGGCCTTGGCGAACCTCATCAAGGGATGCGACGCCGTGATCAGCGCCCTGCACCACGACATCAAGGCCGAGACCCTGCTTCAGGCGCTGAAGACTGCGGGCGTGCCTCGCCTTCTGGTCACCGGCGGCGCGGGCAGCCTGGAGGTCGCGCCGGGTCTTCGCCTGATCGACACTCCCGATTTTCCGGAAGAATTCAAACCCTACGCCCTGCCCGGCGTCGCCTTCCTGGAGGATCTGCGGGGCGAGACCGAAATCGACTGGACCTTCTTCTCCCCTGCGGCCTTCATCGAGGAAGGACCGCGCCTGGGCGTCTTCCGCACGGGAACCGATCAGTTGATCGTCGACGCCAAGGGACAGAGCCGCATCAGCTTCGCCGACTACGCCATCGCCATGGTGGATGAGTTGGAGCAGCACAACCACTCGCGATCGCGTTTCACCGCGGCCTATTGAGGGCTGGGCGGCGGGTCTTGATCCGCCGCCGTCTTCCAGGTCACAGGTGAAACAGTCCCCGTGATCGTCGCCTGAAAATCACCGCCCCACGGCTTGAGACATCGCCGCCTTCAATTCACGGCGCTGTTCGGCTGTGCATTCGAACTCGTCGCAGAGCACATTGCCCATCTCGGCCATGATTTCCGGCATGATCGCCTGGACCGCCTCCGCCAAACGCGGCGCGGCTTGATAGCTCTTGGTCACCATGGAGCGGCCGACGTCGCTCTGATAGAAGTCGACCAGGGCCTGGAGTTCTTCCAGAGTGAAGATGTCTGCGTAGATCGGCGCCATGGCCTCGAACATGCGCGGCATCATGCGCGCCGTCACCTCCCCCATGACCGCACGGAACTTGGCGGCCTCATCTTCGGACATGCCTTCGAGCTCGGCGGGCATCATCATCGACGTCATCTGACCCAGGGCGGCGCCCAGTTCCTCTCCTTGCATCAAGGAGACGAACTTGTTTGCGAGCGCCAGCCGCGCCGCGCCGTCATCGCGCGTCTCGGCCAGGGCGGCCGGCGCGCAGAACAGTGTCAGGGCCAACATCAGCCCGCCGAAAACGTGTCTCATCCTAAACCCCCGGTTAGACGCCCACCCTGCCGGGCCGTCCGGTTCGAGACAAGAAAAAAGCGGCGGGGATCGCTCCCCGCCGCTCTTCGTACCGATCGTCTTTCGACGCAGACGGCTTAGAGCATGATCGTTTCGGACGGAACCGCTTCGCGGTTCCGACAGAAGCGTGAATCATGCTCTCGCTTCAATCTGGAGCCTGATTCACCGTTTCAGCGGAACCGCGAAGCGGTTCCTCATCAACGGATCAGGCTCTAGGCGCCCAGCGAGGCCGGATCGACCTTGAAGCCCGGGCCCATCGTCGACGACAGGCTGATGCGCTTCACATAGGTGCCCTTGGCGCCCGACGGCTTGGCGCGGACCAGGGCGTCCACGATGGCCTTTACGTTGGCCTCCAGAGCTTCCTGGGTGAAGGAGACTTTGCCGACGCCGGCGTGGACGATGCCCGCCTTCTCGACGCGGAACTCGACCGCGCCGCCCTTGGCGTCCTTGACGGCCTGGGCGACGTTCGGGGTCACGGTGCCGACCTTGGGGTTCGGCATCAGGCCGCGCGGGCCCAGCACCTTACCCAGACGGCCGACCAGGGCCATCATGTCCGGCGAGGCGATCACGCGGTCGAACTCCATGAAGCCGCCGGCGATCTTCTCGTACAGGTCTTCGGCGCCGACGTGCTCGGCGCCGGCCGCGACGGCTTCAGCGGCCTTGGCGTCCTTGGCGAAGACGGCGACGCGGACGTCACGGCCGGTGCCGGACGGCAGGTTGACCACACCGCGGACCTGCTGGTCGGCGTGACGCGGATCGACGCCCAGGTTGACGGCGATTTCCAGGGACTCGTCGAACTTGGCCTTGGCGTTTTCCTTGGCCAGCTTGATGGCGTCGGAGAAAGGCAGCAGGTCTTGGGTGACGCCGGTGCGGGCCTTCTGGGCCTTGGTTTGCTTGGCCATGTGCTTAGCCCTCCACCACTTCGAGGCCCATCGCGCGGGCGGAGCCTTCGATGATCTTGGTCGCCGCGTCCAGGTCGTTGGCGTTCAGATCCTTCATCTTCTTCTCGGCGATCTCGCGCAGCTGGGCCACGGTGATCTTGCCGGCCACTTCACGACCGACCAGCTTGGAGCCCGACTTCAGGCCGGTGGCCTGTTTCAGGTACCAGGTCGCCGGCGGCGTCTTGGTGACGAAGGTGAACGACTTGTCCTGATAGACGGTGATGACGGTCGGAAGCGGGGTGCCCTTGGCTTCCTTCTCGGTGCGCGCATTGAACTCCTTGCAGAAGCCCATGATGTTCACGCCGCGCTGACCCAGAGCCGGGCCGATCGGGGGCGAAGGCGTGGCCGAACCGGCCGGCACTTGCAGCTTGATATAGCCGAGAATCTTCTTGGCCATTGGTCTCTCCTATGAATGACCCGACGAACGAACGACGAGCCGGTGAGCCGTGGTGCGGCATGGCGGCCTCCCACGGATTTGACGCTCCACGAGCCGAGGCCCGCCGAGCGAAGGCGCGCGTGTAACAGAGCGGGACTGGAAAGGCAAACGCGACTGGCGCTCCCATCCCCCGCTTCGTCATCCTCGGGCTTCACCCGAAGTCCGGACGCGGATCGGGCTGTGCGTCGTCCGAGGCGCAATGCGAGGCGACTGACGATCCGATCCTCGGATCAAGCCCGAGGATGACGGCGGGAAACGATCCACACGCCACAACGAAAAAAGCCGCGCCCAGTCGGACGCGGCTTCAAATCTCGGCAGGGGCGCGGCTTCAGCCCGCGACCTTCTCCACCTGGCCGTATTCCAGCTCGACCGGCGTGGCGCGGCCGAAGATGGAGACGGCGACGCGAAGGCGGGCCTGTTCTTCGTCGACGCTCTCGACCGAGCCGTCGAAGCTGGCGAACGGGCCGTCGATGACCTTGACCTTCTCGCCGATGTCGAAGCGGATGGTGGGCTTGGGACGTTCGACGCCCTCTTCCACCTGGCCGATGATGTTCTGAACCTCACGTTCCGAGACCGGCAGGGGTTTGGTGCCGCCGGCGGCGCCCAGGAAGCCGGTGACCTTCGGCGTGTTCTTGACCAGGTGATAGGCCTGGTCGGTCATTTCCATCTTCACCAGCACATAGCCGGGGAAGAACTTGCGTTCCGAGTTCACCTTGCGGCCGCGACGGATCTCGACGACGTCCTCGGTCGGCACTAGGATTTCGGAGAAGGCGTCTTCCAGCCCCTGTTGCTTGGCCTGCTCGCGCAGTTGCTCCGCCACCTTCTTCTCGAAGTTCGAGTAGGCGTTGACGATATACCACTTGTGGCGCGGGTTGGCGGGCTTTGCGGGCGCTGCATCGGTCATGGGCGCGTCTTTCTCAGGATCCGAGAGCGATGATGTAGCGGAAGGCGAAACCAAGGCCGGTGTCCACGACCCAGAAGAAGATCGAGGCGATCACCACCATGATGAAGACCATCACCGAGGTGATCCAGGTCTCCTTGCGGGTCGGCCACACGATCTTGCGGCCCTCGGCGCGAACCTGGCTGAAGAACTGCGCCGGGCTGGTGCGGGGCTTCTTGGGCTCGATCGGATCGACGACGACGGTGGCGCCGGCCGCGACGGCCTGGGGCTTGGAGCCGGCCTGGGGCCGCTTGCCGGGTGATTTGGCCTTGGCCATCAGTTGCTCTTCACACAATTGTTCCTGTCGCCCCAGATGGGTAGTCCCATCCGGAAGCGACAGGGGGGATTGGCAGGAGTTGGGGGACTCGAACCCACGACCCCCGGTTTTGGAGACCGGTGCTCTACCAGCTGAGCTAAACTCCTAGACAATCGCGCGAACCGTCCGGCCCGCGCGTTCGCCAGAGGGGGGCGTATGCCCCACGCCGCCGGTCATTTCAAGGGCGATGTCGCAGTTCCGCTTCAGTCTTCCAGATGGGCGGCGATGGCTTCCCGCTCGGCCTCGGCCTTCACCAGTTCCTTGAAGATCAGCTTGTCGATGCGGCGGTCGTCCATATCGACCACCTCGACCTCGAATCGGCCGACCTGCAAAATCTCGCCCTCGTCCGGGACGCGCGAAATCTGATGCAGAATCAGGCCCGCGACGGTGTGGAAACCCTCGTGCTCGCCGAAGTCCTCGCCCAGGGTGTCGGCGAGATCGTCGAGATCGGTCTGTCCGTCCACCAGCCAGCTGCCGTCGGGGCGCTGATGAATCCAGGCGTCGTCTTCATCGTGGCCCTCGTTGAAGTCGCCCGCGATCATTTCCAGAATGTCGGTGGCGGTGACGACGCCTTCGAAGGCGCCGAACTCATCGACGATGAAGGCCATATGGACCTTGGAGCCCTTCAGGATCTCCAGGGCCTTCAGGACCGAGGTCGATTGCGGAATGAAGGCCGGCTCGGCCACCAGGGGTTCGACGTCGAACTCGCCGTCCGTCAGCAGGGCGTCCAGCAGATCCTTCTTGTGCACCACCCCCAGGGGATTATCGACGTCGCTCTCGCGCGCCACCACGATGCGGGAATAGGGGCAGGTGCGGATCTCTTCGCGCAGCACCGGCTCGGGATCGTCCAGGGCGATCCAGAAGACTTCATGGCGCGGCGTCATGGCCACCCGCACGGGCCGGTCGCCCAGGCGCAGGATTTCCTCGATCATCACCTGTTCTTCGGGCTCGATCAGACCCGCGGAAGTGCCTTCGGCCAGGATCGTCGCCACCTCTTCCTGGGTGACGTCCGAACCGTCGCGATCCTTGACGCCCAGAATCTTCAGAATGCCCGAGGTCGAGGCCGTCAGCAGCAGAACAAAGGGTTTCAGGGCGACGGCCAGGGTCGAGATCGGCCCGGCCATCTTCGCCGCAATGGTTTCAGGAAAGATCAGGGCCAGCCGCTTGGGCACCAGTTCGCCGACGATCAGCGAGACATAGGTGATGCAGACCACGACGAGAGCCGTGGAGAAGATCTCCGTATAGGCCGACAGGGCCGGGAAGCTGACCTCCAGAATATGGTCCAGTTCGGCGGCGATGGTGGCCTGACCATAGGCGCCCGCCAGAATGCCGATCAGGGTGATGCCCACCTGGACCGCCGACAGGAACTGCGTCGGCTCCTCCGACAGTTTCAGCGCCTTGCGCGCCCCGCGATCTCCCTTTTCCGCTCGGCTTTGAAGGCGGGATTTCCGCGAGGAGACCACGGCCAACTCGGTCATGGCGAACAGGCCGTTGAGCACCACAAGGAGCAGAACGACGGCAATAGCGATGAGTAACATCTAGGGGTTTTTGGAGACCGACGCGGCGCGACATTCGGCGTCCGCGCGCTTATGCTATGACAGATTGGCGCGCGACGCCACGCTTTCCTTGAGGTTCAGCCTGACCGGCCGACCTCTATCGCCCCATAGGCGCCGGAGGTCGGAGCGTGACCGGCGTCATAGGCGCCGGCGCAGGCGCTCATGCCCAGAAGCGTGCCGATGAACAGACCGGTGCGAAGCGCACGTCGCATAGGGTTACCAATCGCTTAATTCCGACGATCAGCATAAACGATGGATTAAGATTTGGTTCAAGGCGGCGCCCGCCAAAGGCGAAAAACACGCGCCGACAGAGCCGATACGCGACCACGGGATCGAGATGCAGACGATGGATTCCCTCGCCGCCGTAGGCGGCGACGCCCTTGCGCCCGGCGCGATGTCCTCACCGGCGGCGCGACGCAACGCAGAGCCGATTCTCGGCGTGCTGAAGGCCCACATGCCCAAGGAAGGCCGCGTGCTGGAGGTCGCCGCCGGTTCGGGCGAGCACGCCCTGATCTTCGCCTGCGCCCTTCCCGGCCTGACCTGGACGCCCAGTGATCCGAGCTCGGAGGCGCGCGACAGTATCGAAGCCTGGCGGCGGGACGGGCCGCCAAACCTTCGGCCGGCCTTTTTGCTGGACGCCGCCGACCCGACGACATGGCCCGATACGGCGCAGGATGCGGTCTATTGTGCGAACATGACGCACATCAGCCCCTGGTCGGCGACCGAGGGGCTGATGGTTCTGGCTGGACGGTTGCTGCGCCGACCGGGCGGCCTTTTGGCTCTGTACGGCCCCTACCGCGAGGCCGACGTCCCTCTGTCCCCATCCAACGCCGCCTTCGACGAGAGCCTGAAGGCGCGAAACCCGGACTGGGGCTTGAGAGATCGCGAAGCCGTGGACGATCTGGCCCGGTCGCAGGGGTTGGTCGCGACGCGCCGGGTCCAGATGCCGGCGAACAATCTGATGCTGCTGTTCAGACGCGCCTGATCACAGGCCGGCGACAACGGCGGCCAAGTCCGGCCGGGCGTTCACGAGCTTCACCTGATCTTCCTTGAAAACGGCGCCGGCGGCCTCGGCGGCGTGTCCGAAACGTTCGGCCGCCAGTTCCACCCCGTCTGCAAAGGCGATCACGGGCAGTCGATTGGCCCGAGCCAGATCGACAAGCGCCTGCACGGCCGCCAGGTCCGTAGCGTCCCGCGCGCCGCCCGGCACGATCAGTCCCTTCAAGCGCCCCTCGGCGATATCGGCCGCCGTCGCGGTGGCCAGGACCGTGACGCCCCCCGTGATCAGGCTGGCGTCGCCGGTCGAAATCGGGGCCAGACCCACGCCTTCCGCCCGCAGCACGCCCTCGACATCGCCCATTTCGCCGAAGTCCATATCCCGGCGCATCACCAGCCCCATGCGCAGGCGGGTGGGAACGGGGCGATTATAGCCTGAGCGACGAGGACCGGCGGACGATTTGCGTTCAGCGTACAAGAGATCTCCTATTCGATTTCAATATTGTCATAGCTCTGGCGGCGAAATCGCGCCGCCCGTCTAGATAAACGTCCAGAAAAGCAAAAATGGTCGGGCCCGACATTCGTCGCCCCGCATTCTGGATCGCTTGTGGAATGACGGCTGATATAGTCGAAAAGCGGACAAGATCAACCTTTTCCGACCGGGAACGGATGAATCGTAATCCTGCCTAGAGCATGATCGTTTCGGACGGAACCGCTTCGCGGTTCCGGCAGAAGCGTCAATCATGCTCTCGCTTTGATCTGGAGCCTGATTCACCGTTTCAGCGGAACCGCGTAGCGGTTCCTCCTCAACGGATCAGGCTCTAAGGGATCAGACTTGCTCGCTCGGCAGTCGCACCTTACACAGCGGCTTCCCTGACGACGGACTGCGATGGCCTTTTCCCGCACCTATGACGGCGACGAACCCGTTCGCGTGAACAAGTGGCTGGGCCAGACCGGCGTCTGTTCGCGGCGCGAGGCCGAGACCCTGATCGCAGACGGACTGGTGACCATCGACGGCGAGGTGGTGCGCGACGCCGGCCGCAAGATCGAGCCGGGCCAGACCCTGACCCTGAACGACACGGCCCAGTCGGCCCTGGCGGCGGGCATGACCATACTGCTGCACAAGCCGGTCGGCTATGTCTCGGGCCAGCCCGATCCCGGCAAGATACCGGCCGTGCGCCTGTTGAAGGCCCCCAACCGCGTCGGCGAGGGCGAGGTCCCGGCGCGCGACGCCTCCCTGCCCCCCATCGGCCGGCTGGACGAGGATTCGCGCGGCCTCTTGCTGCTGTCGTCGGACGGGGTGGTGGCCAAGGCGGTCATCGGGCCCCAGTCCGAACTGGACAAGGAATATCTGGTGGTCGTCGACGGCCAGATCACCGAGGCCAAGCTGGGCAAGCTGCGCCACGGGCTGGAGCTGAACGGCAAGCCGCTGAAGCCCGCCCGCGTCACCCAGATCGAACCCCAGCGGCTGCGCTTCATCCTGACCGAGGGCAAATACCGCCAGATCCGCCGGATGTGCGAACTGGTCGGGCTGGAGGTCACGGACCTGTACCGCATCCGCGTGGGGCCGCTGCTGCTGGGCGACCTGCCCGAGGGCGGATGGCGTCACCTGACCCCGGACGAGCGCGACGCCCTGATCCGACAGTCAGCCGGGAACTGACACCCCGGCCAGCCCCGCCAGACGGGTCAACTCCGCCACATGGCCGGCGAAGGCCTTGCGTCCCGTCGGCGTCAGCACCAGCCAGGTGCGCTGGCGCCCGGCGAAGGCCGCCTTGCGCAGCTTCACATAGCCGGCTTCCTCAAGCTGTTTGACGTGTTTGGACATGACCGAGTCCGACACGCCGACGCCGTCACGCACCACGCCGAACTCCACCTCGTCGGCGGCGGACAGCATGGCGCAGATCTGCAGGCGGCCCGGCGCGTGTATCAGGGCGTCGAAGACGGGCGCGCTCACTCCCCCGCCTCCGTTTCGGCTCGGTAGACGCGCAGCCACAGGCGCGAGCAGCCGAGCGCGGCGACGAAGGCGATCACCCCGAGCGGCAAGGCCCAGAGCGGCTCCCCCCATCGGCCCACATAGAAGGCGGCCAGCATCAGCACGGCGAAGAGAGCGCCGAGCGCCATGGCCACCCAACGCGCCCGTTTCGGCGAGAGACCGGTCACGCTGACGCCGGTCTTGTCCGCCCAGCCCCGCCACAGGAGGCCAAACGCCAGGGCGCCGCCACCGGAGGCCAGCACGTTGAAGGGCGCCGGCGCAGCCTGCCCCGCCACGATCACGGCCGCGATGGAGGAATAGACGATGTCGTAGCGCCAGGACCCTGCGGCGACCCGGTCGCGCACGAAGTGCTTCGACGCTCGAATCTGCGCCAGCTGCGCCTCGTAGTTCTCAGGTTCATCGGACATGGCGACCTCTCTTCACTTTCCAAACTGGAAAATGACAGTGACTTTCCACATCGTCAACTTAAAACTTTCCGCATTGGAAAGTCAGATCAGCGCCGAGAACCAACGCTCCAACAGTTCAGCCTCGGCGCGGCGGGCGGCCGTGCGTTCGGCGGCTTCGGCGTCCACGCCCCACTGCTCCTCCTGAAACAGCTCGTCGATCCGCGACAGGTCGAAGGCGGCGCCGCCCTCCAGAGCGCCCTGCTCCAGCGCCAGGGCCAGGACCGCCGAACCGAACAGGGGCACGGCGGTCGCCAGGCCGGTCAGGCGGAAGTCGTCCAGCGACAGGGCGTGGGCCTTCACCCGGGCGACGGCCTCGGGCGACTGGGGCTGGTGGACGATGCCGGAGACGGGCGCCAGGACCACCCCCATCTCGCGCGCCGCCCAATCGCGCCACGGTCCCCACGCGTGCTGCTGGCGTTCGACCAGGGGCGTCGGGTGTTCAGCCAGATAGCAGACCACGTCCGATCCGGCGTAGGCGGCGATCTCGTCCGCCACCGCCTCGCGCGCCTGGCCGATCCGGTCGATGGCGGTCGAGGCCAGACGGGTGGCGGGCATGGTCGATGGTTCGACGATCTCGCCCTGTGCGGCCCACTCGTCGGCCACGAGTCGGGCGGCGGCCTCGGTCGGCAGCACCAGGGGCGCCTTGGCGGGGGTCTTGGGCGTGCGCCCGTCCAGCAGCACGGCCCAGCCGCCGTCGGAATGGCTCCCGACGGTCACATCGCTCCAGAAGCGGCGCACCGTCTCCTGAACTTCGCGAAAGCCCTTGCGGGCGGCGACAATGGGGTCGAGCGGGGGAATATGGCTCATCGAATTCGCTTCACGCCCAGGAAGGGATCGTCTTCCGCCTCGTCCTCGGAGAAGCCGAAGTGGGCGAAGCCGGCCTTCATTTCGGGACTGAGCGGCGCGGTGACCTTCAGCAGGCCGCCGCGCGGGTGGTCCAGTTCGATGCTGCGGGCGTGGAGTTGCAGCTTCAGCGGACCGGACAGTTCGCGGGACTTGTCGTCGCCGTATTTGGGATCGCCCAGGATCGGGTGGCCTATGCCCGCCATATGGGCGCGCAGCTGGTGGGTGCGGCCGGTGAAGGGGCGCAGGGCCATCCAGGCGGCGCGATCGGAGGCGCGGGAGATGGTGCTGAAGGCCGTCTCGGCCGGCTCCGCCTTGGGATCTTTGCGGTCGGCCGGGCGCATCATCTCGAAGTCGTTGATGCCCGTCTTCTTCAGCGGCATGTCGATCTGGCCCGAATAGGGTTTGGGATTGCCGATGACGATGGCCCAATAGGTCTTCTTGGCCTGACGGCGGGCGAAGGCCCCGGCCAGACGCTTGGCCGCCTCAGACCCCTTGCCCAGCAGGAGGACGCCGGAGGTGTCGCGGTCCAGGCGGTGGACCAGCCGCGGCCGCTCCATCCCCTCGCCCCAGGCGCCGAGCAGACGATCGACGTGACGGCTGGTCTTGGTGCCGCCCTGGACGGCCAGGCCGTGCGGCTTGTTCAGGGCGATGACCATGTCGTCCTCATAGAGGACCAGAGACTTGGCGAAGGCGATGTCGCGTTCGGTCAGGGTGTGGGGGTCGCCGGCCTGGCGCGAGGTGTCGTCGGGAATCGGCGGCACGCGCACGGCGGCGCCGGCGGTCAGACGGCCCTCGGGCTTGATCCGGGCGCCGTCGACGCGGATCTGGCCGCTGCGGGCCATCTTCTGGACCTGGATGTTGGACAGGTGGGGCCAACGCCTGCGGAACCAGCGGTCCAGCCGGATGCCGTCCTCGTCTTCCGCCACATAGAGGGTCAGGACTTCGCGCTTGGGCGCGTCTGCGGGCGGTTGGTCGGTCAAAGGGCGGCTCCGAAAGCGCGGCGGGCGACCATCAGGCCGATAAAGAGAGCGACGACGGCCAGCACCACCGAACCGACCACATAGGCGGCGGCCAGGGCGTAATCTCGGCGTTCAATCATCATCACCGCCTCCAGCGAATAGGAGGAGAAGGTGGTGAAACCGCCCAGCACGCCGACGGCGGCGAACAGGCGGATCGTCTCCTGATGCGCTCCGCCCTTGAAGGCCAGCCAGCCGACCAGCAGGCCCATGGCCAGGCCGCCCAGGATATTGGCCGCGAAGGTGCCCATCGGCCAGGCCGTATTGGGCGCCAGCCGCGCGGCGAGGAGACCCAGGCCGAAGCGCGCCATGGACCCCAGGGCGCCGCCGGCGGCGACAAGAAGAAACCGTGTCATGACCCGGGCCTATATACGCCGCCGCCGCCGAAAGCGAAGTCTCCCTGCCCTCGCCGCCCGTCTGACCGAAACTTCACTTGCCCTCGGACGTGGTTAACGGCGATATCCGAAACAGCCTAGTTCAGGTCGGGGATGTTTCATGTCGCAGGAAGACAGCCAGAGCCCGGCGATCGCGCCGACGATGACCCCGCCGCCGCCCGTCGTCGAACCCGAAGCGCCGGCGGCCGAACAGCCGCACGATCTGGCCGAAGCCCCGGCGGAGGCCCCGCGCACGGCCCCGCCGACGCCGACCCCCAGCGACACCCCCGCCATATCGGACGAAGGGGTTCTGCGCCCGATCCAGGAAAGCGACTATTTCACCCTGGACGACGCGGCGATCGCGCGCATCTCCGGCAACATCGACCTGTACTTCAACCAGCCGCTGGAGATCTTCCCCTTCTGGGAGAACGAGAAGAAGCCGGACCGCTTCCACGTCCTGTTCTCGCGCCAGATCGAGGAGCGGTTTCCGGCGGACCGCGACATCCGTGGCCGGGTTCACGCCTATGGGCGGCGCATCTTCCGCGCCCTTTGCGTCCATGTGGGAATCAAGCGGCTGACCCAGGCCCTGGCCCTGATCGCCTTCGCCGTCCTGGCCGAGATGGGGCCGACCCTGTTCGCCGAATGGGCGGGCGGCCAACCGGCCGGTCTGGGTCTGGGGGTGCTGGCCATGCTGGTGACGGGCGGGATTTTCTTCGGCGTCTCGACCATCCTGTTCATCCAGTACCGGTTCCGGCTGGAGAACGACTCCTATGAGCTGTCGCGCGAGATCGTGCAGCGGACGCGGGAGCTGCAAAACCTGTTCACCAACGCCCGCGCCCTGTCCGACCAGGCCGAGACCACCTATCAGATGGACGGCAAGGCCTGGGGCCAGCGCGCCCTCTATCTGACGCGTCTCGTCATGTGGATCGGGGCGCGGATGGAGTATCTGGAGAAGTTCATCCAGATGGAGCTGTGGCGTGTGCGGCGCGAACGCTACTGGATGCGCTGGTTCGGGCGGATCACCACCCCGGCGGTTCTGTTGATCTGGCTCATCGCCTTCGCCCTTTTCCCGGCGCCCCAGGCGAACGAGGTCGGGTTCCGCGTCCTTCAACTGGTCGCCGTTGTTCTGGCGTTCGGCGTGTCCTGGCTGTCCTACTTCCGCTGGCAGACCCCGGCAAACGCCATTCAGGACAAGCTGGGCGCTGACGGCTGGGTCCGCTACGCCTCGCTGGACGTGGACAACACGGTCGGCGACCAAGTGCGGCGCGACAAGGAACGGCTTGTCGAATACCGCGCCCTGACCAGGGGGCGCTGATCAGCGTGGGATGGAGGCCTGGACCGAGCGGGCGTCATAGGCGTTCGGACGATCGGGCTTTCGCCCCCGGCCCATGACGATCTCCAGAGAAGTCGAGGTCGGGCTGGGGCCGCTGAAATTCAGGCCCAGGCCGACGCCGACGCCCGAGGCGGAATAGCCGCCGTACCGGCTGGAGCCGCCGCCGATCGAGACGCTGGGCCGCACCCCGCCGGCGCCGCCGGGGCGGCCGTCGGTCCAGCTCTGGGTCACCTCGAACCAGTCATAGCCCTGTTCGGTCGTCAGGTCGGCGGCCCGCAACAGGGCGAAGTCGGCTACGGCGCCGGGGGCGCCCACGCCGTTGTAGGTCACCCGATAGCGGTTCGATTCGATCCTCTGGTCGGAATAGCCCTGACCGCCCGGCCCCCGCTGGGCGCCGTAGGGCGCCAGACTGGCGCAGGCCGCAAGCGCCAAGGTCGAGGCGGCGAGGCTGAGAACGGCGAGGCGCTTCATGGCGGAGTCTCCTTTGGCTGAGATAGCGTTGCGTGAGCCGGAGCGTTCCGTCTAGAGGCCCCGACTACAGGCCAAGCGCCGCGCGCAAACCCGCAAAGTCCGCGGGCGGCGGCGCCTCGACCGTGGTGGTCCCGCCTTCGGGATGAGGAAAACTCAGCTTGGCGGCGTGCAGCATCAGGCGCGGCGCCGGCCCGACCTCTGTCGTCAACGCCCCGCCATAGCGGACGTCCCCGATCAGCGGACGGCCCAGATGGGCCATATGGACCCGCAACTGGTGCATCCGCCCCGTCAGCGGCTCCAGCTCGACCACAGCGCCCTGGTCGTTGGCGGCCAGGGTCCGATAGCGGCTCTGCGCCCCTTGCGCGCCGGGCGCATCGAAGGCGACGACCCGCATATAGGATTCGCGCCCGATTTCCTCGCGCCGCAGCGGGGCGTCGATACTGCCAGACCTTGGCTCCGGCGCGGCGGACAGCAGGGCCAGATAGGTTTTGCGGAACCGCCGCATCTGCAGGGCCTTGCCCAGAAACCCCGCCGCCGGCTTGGTCTTGGCCGCCAGGATCACGCCCGAGGTGTCCCGATCCAGCCGATGCACCAGCTCCGGCCGTTTGCCGTTGGACCGTGCGAAGGCCCACAGCAGATCGTCCAGCGTATGGGCCTTGATCCGCCCGCCCTGGCTGGACAGGCCCGACGGCTTGGAAAAGGCGATGACGTGGGCGTCCTCGTGGATCACCCACGACCGGACGGCGGCGATCTCATCCTCGGACAGGGCGACGGGTGTGCGGGCGGTCATCGGGGGCTTCTAGAGGTCAGTCCCCCGCCCCGTCCACCGCCGCCTCTTTGGCCATTCGCGCCCGCATCTCGGCCCAGCGCTCCAGCCGCGCCTTGACCTTCTCCTCATGCCCCTCGCCCTTGGGTCTGTAGAAGATGCGGCGCTCCATCTCGTCGGGGAAGAAGTCGGCGCCGGAAAAGCCTTCGGGCGTGTCCGGATCGTACTGGTAGCCCTTGCCGTAGCCGAGCTGTTTCATCAGCTTCGTCGGGGCGTTGCGGATATGGGCGGGCGGCATCAGGGAGCCGGTCTCATAGGCCGCCTTCTTCGCCGCCTTGAAGGCTTCGTACACCCCCACCGACTTGGGCGCTGTGGCCAGGTGGACCACGGCCTGGGCCAGGGCCAGTTCGCCCTCCGGGCTGCCCAGGAAATCATACGCATCCTTGGCGGCGTTGGCGACCAGGATCGACAGGGGGTCCGCCTCGCCGATGTCCTCGACCGCCATCCGCACGATGCGCCGCGCCAGATACAGCGGATCTTCGCCCCCATTCAGCATTCGCGCCAGCCAGTAGAGGGCCGCGTCCGGGTCCGACCCCCGCACCGATTTATGCAGGGCGGATATGAGGTTGTAGTGTTCTTCTCGCGACTTGTCGTAAGCGGGCGCGCGGCGTTGCAGCACCCCCGCCAGCCCTTGCACATCCAGGGTCTCGCCCTTGGGCAGGTCGAACAACACCTCTGACATGGTCAGCAGATAGCGGCCGTCGCCGTCGGCCAGGGCCAGCATGGCCTGACGCGCCTCGGGCGACAGAGGCAGGGCGCGCTCCATATGGGCTTCGGCCCGCGCCAACAACTGATCCAGCGCCGCGTCGTCCAACCGCTTCAGCACATAGACCTGGGACCGCGACAGCAGCGCCCCGTTCAGTTCGAAACTGGGGTTCTCGGTCGTGGCCCCCACCAGGGTCACGATCCCCGCCTCGACGAAGGGCAGGAATCCGTCCTGCTGGGCGCGGTTGAAGCGGTGGATCTCGTCGACGAACAACAGGGTGCTCTGCCCCGCCGCCCGCCGCATCCGCGCCGCCTCGAACGCCTTCTTCAGATCGGCGACCCCGGAAAAGACGGCGCTGATCGACTGGTATTCATAGCCCGCAGCCTGGGCCAGCAGCCGGGCGATGGTGGTCTTGCCGGTGCCGGGCGGCCCCCACAGGATCATGGAGCCCAGCCGCCCCGCCTCGATCATCCGCCGGATGGGACCGCCCGGTCCCAACAGATGATCCTGGCCCACCACCTCCTCCAACGTGCGCGGTCGCAGCCGGTCCGCCAGGGGCGCATCGGGGGGCAGGATGCCGGAGGCTTCGAAAAGATCGCTCATTGCGACCTATGTAGTCGTGCCTAAAGCGGTTTTCACCCGTTAGTATGGGTCAGCGCCATAGAGAGCCCTCATGACCGACGCCCATCCGAACCAAGGTCCGACTGGCGGCCTAACCCCGCACCTGACCATTCCGTCGCGGGGCGCCGCCGCCGCCGTCGATTTCTACACCATCGCCTTCGGCGCGGAAGTGCTGGATCGGCGGCTGGCGGACGACGGGGAACGGTTGATGCACGCCCATCTGAGGATCAACGGCGCCAGCCTGATGCTGAACGACGAGTTCCCGGAATATACGGGCAGCCAGGACGTCCGCCCCGCCGGCGTGACCCTGCACCTTCAGGTCGAAGATCCGGACGCCTGGTGGACCCGCGCCCTGACGGTCGGGGGTGCAGAACCGGTTCTCGACATGGCGGACCAGTTCTGGGGCGACCGCTACGGCGTCCTGCGCGACCCCTTCGGCCACACCTGGTCGATCGGCGGGCCGATGAAGGGTTGAGACGATCAGGCTCTCGCCCCGTCCGGTCAGCGAGAGCCCTCGCAGCGCTCGATCCCCAGCCCTCCGCCTGCCGGCCATCCCTGGGTTTCTCGTCCAATGTCGCGAAAACCCGCTCCTTGTTTCAACGGCTTGCGGCTTCGCCCGTCGAACTACCCGGCGCCCCTCCCGAGGGCCCTATAATGACGCCCGGTCTTTGACATCGCAGAAGGAGCAGAGCGCGGCGGCAGCCGGACAGTCCGAGCAGCGTCCGGCCATTTCTCGTTAGAAAACAAAACCTGTCGGACAGATCGGACACATCGGACACCTTTTTTTGTCCAATGGCGGAGCGGCCTAGCGCAGAACGCCTCGGATTTGCCGACCGCCGCGATTGATGACCACCTCCCAAGGGCCGCGCCCAGCGCTGGCGGCCTGAGCGTCAGCGGCTGTGGAAATTTGACGGCCGTTGATCGCGATCAGCAAATCGTTCTGGCGGAAGACGCTGGCCGCATAGCCTCGACCGGAGACGCCGAGCACGACCACTCCGGTGGCGAAGGGATCGCCGCCAAGCCGATCCGCCAGGGCCGGCGTGAGTTGCGCCACCATGGCCCCTTGCAACGGCCCTTGCTGGATAACGAGGCCCTTGTCGGGATCAGCCTCGCCCGGCAGGGTTTGCACCCGCGCCGTCAGCGTCTGGACCCGCCCGTCGCGCAGGATGGCCACCTGCACCTGATCATTGGGCGCGCGGGAGCCGATGCGGTAGTTCAGCCCGCCCTGGTCGTTGATCTCCTGGCCGTCGATCGCCGTGATCACGTCGCCCTGACGCACCCCCGCGCGGGCGGCCGGGCTGTTCGGATAGACGTCGGTGACCACCAGCCCCTGCGGGCGGGAAAGGCCCAGGCTGCCGGCGATGTCGCCGGTGACCGTGTCGCCCTTCACCCCCAGCCAGGGCCGCACCACCGTCTTGGCGCCGCCCAGGGCGCTGTCGACCACCCGCTTGACCATGGCGGCCGGCACGGCGAACCCGACCCCGGCCGACGAGCCCGAGCGCGAGAAGATGGCGGTGTTGATGCCGATCAGGTCGCCGTCCATGTCCACCAGCGCCCCGCCCGAATTGCCCGGGTTGATGGCCGCATCGGTCTGGATGAAGGAGCCTGAGTCGGAAATGCCCGTCTCGGTCCGGTTCAGGGCCGAGATGATGCCGTTGGTCACGGTCTGGCCCACGCCGAAGGGATTGCCGATGGCCAGGACCAGATCGCCGACCTGCTGTTCTTCCTGATCGTCGATGGCCAGGACCGGCAGGCGGTCGCTGACGTTCTCCAGCCGCAGCACGGCGATGTCGCTGCGCTCGTCAGCCAGGATGACGGTGGCGGGAAACTCGCGCCGATCGTTCAGCACCACCTTGATCTGCTGGGCGCCGTCGATGACGTGGTTGTTGGTCACCACGATCCCGTCCGACCGGACGATGACCCCCGACCCCACGGATTCGGCCACCCGCGCCTGGGGGATGCCGCCGCCGAAAAACTGGAAGAAGGGATCGACCTGAACCCGCTGCACGCTGCGCGCCGAAATATTGACCACAGCCGGAGCGGCCGAGCGCACCACAGGGGCGAAGCTGGACTTCATCCCCGCCGCATCGCTGGGGGCGGTGCGCGTGGGCTGGGCGAACTCGCCCTCCTGCGCCTTGGTCGAGGTGGGATTGCCGCAGGCCGAAAGGGCCAGGGCGGCGACGAGCACGATCGGTCGGGTCTTCATCGTCATCCAAGGAATGGAGGCTTCAAGCCGGGCTATACCGCACGGCTTTTCTGGCGGCATCAAGGCGATGGCGGTCAGACCGTCCAGCTCGGCTTGCGCTTGTCCAGAAAGGCGCGAACCCCCTCCTGCCCCTCGGCCGAGACCCGCGCCCGGGCGATCCGTCTGGCCGTATCGTCCATCAGGCCGTGATCGATCCTGTGGCCGGCGATGTCGTTGACCAGCCGCTTGGCCTCGCCCATGGCGCCGGGCGCATTGCCGCCCAGGCTGTCGGTCAACATGGTGATGAACTCATCGACCGAACCCTGGGGCAGGACCAGGTCGATCAGTCCCGCATGGGCGGCGTAGTCGGCGTCGAAACTGTTGGCGGTCAGAAACAGTTGGCGGGCGCGGCGGGCCCCGACGGCCTCGATCACATAGGGGGCGATGGTGGCCGGGATCAGGCCCAGCTTGACCTCGGAAAAGGCGAAACGCGCGCCCTCGACCGCCACGGCCATGTCGCAGGCGGCGACGATTCCGGCCCCGCCGCCCATGGCCGCGCCCTCAACGACGGCGCAGGTCAGGGCGGGGACGTCGTGCAGGGCCTTCAGCATCCGTGCCAGCCCCAGGGCGTCGTCGCGATTGTCGGCCTCGGACCAGTCCGCCGCGTCACGCATCCAGTTCAGATCGGCCCCGGCGCTGAAGGTTCCGCCCGCCCCGCGAATGAAGACCGCGCGCACATGGTCGGCGCCGTGCAGGGTCTCGAACGCCTCATGCAGGGCGGCGATGGTGGCGGCGTCGAAGGCGTTCTTCTTTTCCGGCCGGTTGAGGGTGACGAAGACGACGCCGTCGGTGGTGGCGTCGATCCGAACCAGATTGTGATTGGCGTCCGGCGCGGCGTCCGCGACCAGGGGATGGGCGATGCTGTTGATCTCCGCCGCCTCCGCGTCGGTGACGTCCAGAGCGTTGATGTCGGCGTCGTTCGGTTGCTCGGCCATGTCTTGATCTCGGATATTCGATACACGAGAGCCTAACGCGCTCCACGTCAAACGGAAACGCAACCCTCCTCGATTCGATCGCCAACTCGCTCAGCCTTCACGGGAAACTAACCCGTGGAGTTGCCGCAATAGAAGGAGCTGGACCGACACGGCACGCCTGGCTGGGTGTTGAGGCCCATGGCGATGACTTCCAAGGTCAGACTGAAGTACATATCGGGGCCGGTTATATTATAGGTGAACTGCGTGCCGGACACTGTTGTTGTCAGAATGCAGGCGTCGTTCCTATACAGGTTGAGCACATATGATGTGGCTTGTGGCACAGCCGCCCACGAGGCCGTAATCGGCGTGCGTGGATAGACGTAAGTCCCTGGCGAGAGACTCCAGTTCACGCCGGTGGTGGGAGGCAGTTGCGGAGCTTGATTGTCCCTCCACTGCACGATCGGCGACTGGCCGTCTTTCGTTTCGGAGGTCCAATACCAGTGGAATGCCGGCCCCTGCGGCCCGTTCTTGAGATAGTTTTGAATGAAGCCGGACACGGTGATGTTGGCGCCCCACAAGCCGTTGTAGAAAACCCATGCTGGGCCATCATCGGAAATGAAGGTGAGGTTCGGCGCCGTGTCCCAGACTGGCCCCACATCGTCTGTATAATCGTTCGCCGTAAAGCCGGTCTCCGTCCTCATATGGACGCCGGCGGTCGTGTAAAGCTCATGGCTGTGCCAAGCCGCATAGCCGTTCAGACGAGGCACTTGGTCAAGCGTCAGGTCTGAAAAATTCGAAGATGTGACAATGTTGGGATCGCCATGGGCTTCATAATCGACATAGAGCAACGACACCTTGTCCTGATTGATCTTCACCTTGGCGGTGAGACGAATCCAGTCCCCTATGTGAGCGCCGAATCCGGAGCCCGAACCCAGCGGCCGTGAGGCGTAAGACGTCTGCGGACCCAGCCCCCCCATTATATGCAAAGAAGCCGAAGTAAGAAATAAGATAGTAGTCGTCCCGCATTGCGATGCGGACGTACATCGGCGCGGTGATCGTTCTATTTGTAGGTCCATGCTGACCTAAGAACGTTTCGAGCTGATAGTTATAGAAATGAGGGTCGGATACGGGGATCACCGACGGAGACGAGGGGAGAAGCTCGCCTATATCGCTGAAATAACCTTGCCAAAGCGACACCCAGCTCCAATCAGCGACCGGTGCTGAGCCCGGCGCAGCCGGAAGAGGAAACAATGAAATATTGTCGATCTCTCCACCGCCGAAGGCAGTGCTGGAGGATCCCGCTTTCAACTTATCCGGAGTCATCGGCCCGGCGTCGAGAACGGACATGCCTGAGGGTAAGTCAGCGCCCCCGGATGAAAGTTCTCCGCTACCGCTGACCAACTGGCAGCGGCTGAGAAATGTCTCGACAGCTATCGGCCGATGCGGATCCTGAGAATGCAAGCGAAGGATTGGAGCCAGCTTGGCTGCAACTTGGGCAGGCGTAACCGTCGGCATAAAAGATCCCCAAATCTGATAGACCGACGATATGAGGCGCCCTGCGAGAAGTACAGCTGTCTTATGCTACATCCTAAACAGGCCGAAGGTCGTCTCCGGGATCGGGGCGTTCAGGCTCGCCGATATAGCCAGCCCGAGCACGTCGCGCGTCTGGGCCGGGTCGATCACGCCGTCGTCCCACAGGCGGGCGGTGGCGTAATAGGGATTGCCTTCGTCCTCGTACTTCTGGCGGATCGGCGCCTTGAAGGCTTCGGCCTCCTCGGGCGACCAGGTCTCGGCGTCGCGATGGACGGTGGCCAGGACGCTGGCCGCCTGTTCGCCGCCCATGACGCCGATCCGGCTGTTGGGCCAGGTGAAGAGGAAGCGCGGCGAATAGGCGCGGCCGCACATACCGTAGTTTCCGGCCCCGAAGCTGCCGCCGATCAGGACGGTGAACTTCGGAACCTCGGCCGAGGCGACGGCCGTCACCAGCTTGGCGCCGTCCTTGGCGATGCCGCCCGCCTCATACTTGCCGCCGACCATGAAGCCCGAGATGTTTTGCAGGAACAGCAGCGGAATCTTGCGCTTGCAGGCCAGTTCGATGAAGTGGGCGCCCTTCTGGGCGCTCTCGGAGAAGATGACGCCGTTGTTGGCCAGGATGGCGACCGGATAGCCCCAGATGCGGGCGAAGCCGCACACCAGGGTGGAGCCGTAAAGGGCCTTGAACTCGTCGAACTCCGACCCGTCGACCAGACGGGCGATCACCTCGCGCACGTCATAGGGCGCGCGGACGTCCTCCGGGATCAGCCCATACAGTTCGGCCGGATCGAAGGCCGGCGCGCGGGGTTCGCGCACATCCAGCTCCACGGCCTTGGTCGTGTTCAGATTGGCGACGATCGACCGCACGATCTCCAGCGCGTGTTCGTCGTTCTCGGCGACATGATCGACCACGCCCGAGCGGCGGCCGTGCGTTTCGGCCCCGCCCAGTTCCTCGGCCGAGATGACCTCGCCGGTGGCGGCCTTCACCAGCGGCGGGCCGGCCAGGAAGATGGCGCCCTGGTTGCGCACGATCACGGTCTCGTCCGACATGGCCGGCACATAGGCGCCGCCGGCGGTGGACAGGCCCATGACGCAGGCGATCTGGGCGACGCCCTTGGCGCTCATCCGCGCCTGGTTGAAGAATATGCGGCCGAAATGGTCGCAGTCGGGAAACACCTCGGCCTGGTGCGGCAGGTTGGCCCCGCCGCTGTCGACCAGATAGACGCACGGCAGACGGTTCTGCTCGGCGATCTCCTGGGCGCGCAGGTGCTTCTTGACCGTCATCGGGAAGTAGGCGCCGCCCTTCACCGTCGGGTCGTTGGCGACGATCATGACCTCGCGCCCTGAGACCCGCCCGATCCCGGCGATGACGCCGGCGCCCGGCGCTTCGCCGTCATACATGCCGTGGGCGGCCAGCTGCCCGATCTCGAGGAAAGGCGAACCGGGATCCAACAACCGCTCGACCCGATCCCGCGGCAGCAACTTGCCGCGGGCGACGTGACGCTCGCGCGCCTTGTCGGAGCCGCCGCGCGCGGCCTTGGCCACATGGTCGCGAAGTTCGGCGACCAGGGCGCTGTTATGCGCGTGCAGGGACTTGTACTTGGGGCTTTGCGGATCGACCGCTGACGTCAGCTTCGGCATGGGGGTGGTTTAGGGGCGGTTGGCGAAAAGCGCTAGTGAGTGAGACGTGCGCTGAGGCGCGCGCTGAAGGCTCACCTCCTGCTCACAGGCGCTTTTCACCCCAACGCCCCGCCGTTCTTGCCAGTTCCCGCCTTTTCCCCTATACGCCCCCGCTTTCCAGGGCTTCGGTCCTGACGCGGAACGCCAAAGGGTTGGACAACCGGTCCCGCCGCCGCGCCAGGAGCCATCGTGGAGATCGACTTACCCGGTCGTTTCCGCGCCGACGCCTACAAGGGAGACTACCGCATGGCTCTTTACGAGCACACGGTCATGACGCGCCAGGACATCTCGGCGCAACAGGCCGAAGCGCTGAACGACACCATCAAGGACCTGATCGTGCAAGGCGGCGGCTCCGTCGCCAAGATCGAGTACTGGGGTCTGCGCAACCTGACCTACCGCGTGAAGAAGAACCGCAAGGCTCACTATTCGCTGCTGGCCGTCGACGCCCCTCCCGCCGCCATGGCCGAGGTCGAGCGTCAGCTGTCGATCAACGAAGACGTGCTGCGCTGGCTGACCGTCCGCGTCGAGGAACTGGACCTGGAACTGTCGCCGCTTCTGGCCCGCCGCGAGCGCGAACGCGAGCGTGAACGCGAGCGCACCCCGCGTGACGACGCCGACGCCGCAGACGCCGAATAAGGAAACCGGATCATGACCGACACGACTGCCCCCACCCCGGGCGCCCCGGCCGGCTCCGGCTCCGCCGGCCGCCGCCCCTTCTATCGTCGCCGCAAGGTCTGCCCGTTCTCGGGCGCCAATGCGCCGAAGATCGACTACAAGGACGTCAAGCTGCTGCAGCGCTACGTCTCCGAACGCGGCAAGATCGTGCCTTCGCGCATCACCGCCGTCTCCCAGAAGAAGCAGCGCGAACTGGCCAAGGCCATCAAGCGCGCCCGCTATCTGGCCCTCCTGCCGTATGTGGTGAAGTAAGATGAAGGTCGTTCTGCTGGAACGCGTCGATAACCTCGGCGCCATCGGCGACGTCGTCACTGTCAAGGACGGCTTCGCCCGCAACTTCCTTCTGCCGCGCGACAAGGCCCGCCGGGCCACCGCCGCCAATCTGAAGGCTTTCGAACTCGACCGCGCCGCCATCGAGCAGCGCAACGAGAAGAACAAGGCCGAGGCTCAGAAGATCGCCGACAAGATCGACGGCCAGACCTACATCATGATCCGTCAGGCCGGTGAAACCGGCCAGCTGTACGGTTCGGTCGCCGGTCGCGACGTCGCCGAGGCCATCCAGGCCGAAGGCGGCAAGGTCGAACGTTCGCAGGTGGTCCTGAACACGGCGATCAAGACCCTGGGCGTCCACGAAGTGCCGGTCCGCCTGCACGCCGAGGTCCGCGCTACGGTCAAGATCAACATCGCCCGCTCCATGGACGAGGCCGAGCGCCAAGCCAAGGGCGAGGACGTGATCCGCAGCCAGTTCGACGATGAGCGCCAGGCCGCCGAGCAATCGGCCCAGGAGCTGATCGAAGGCGGCGCCGGTCAACAGGAAGGCTTCGGCGACGAAGCCTGATCGCCTCCTGGTCTTCGGACCGGACCGGTCGAACTTCAAGGGCGCGTTCCGCAAGGGACGCGCCCTTTCTGCTGCGCGCCCCGCTGCGGCGCGACTTCATGACAAGTTTACAACACATTGAAGGCAAGCGAGCGCCTGAGGGATAGTTGCGCATAAAACGACCTTGACGTCGCGCGCGAACGACCAACACGGTTGCCGCTCGTCGTTTTTCGCATTCCCAGAGCAAGTATTTTGCGCCGATCGGAAGGCGCGCTTATCGGTTTCAGCCCCGGGAGATCGTCATGCTGCGAAGTCCCACCTTCGCCCGACCTTCGGCTCGCGCAGAGGCAACTTTATAGATTTTCTAGCCCTTCAGCTCAGCAAACATGGTCAGGGCCGATGGTTGACCCGCCACGGGACCGCCCTGATATCGCCACAAGGGCTGAACGCCGCCATCGGCCGATGAGGGGACTTAAGATGCATCTGTTTTCCGAGCGTGCAGCCTGGCTGCAACCCAGGCAGCGATGTCGCCGATAGCGTCCCTTTTAAAGAACGCCGCTCAAGACGGCGACGCCGCGCCGCCCGTGCGCCCTCTCCAGAACAGGATCTCTCCATGCGCCGCTCCGCTTTCCGACCCACCGCCTCCACCCTGCTGATCACCTCATCGGCCTTCGCCTTGCTGACCGCCGCGCCGGCCCTTGCTCAGCAACAACCTCAGGCCGACGCGGTTGACGACATCGTCGTCACCGGCACCCGCGTCCAGAATCGCTCGCGCCTCGATTCTGTCGCGCCCGTCGACGTCGTTACGGCCGAAACCCTGCAACAGCGCGGCTCGACCGAGCTGGCCACCCAGCTAGCCGCCACCGTCCCTGCCCTGAACTTCCCCCGCCCCTCGGCCACCGACGGCACTGACTCGATCCGCCCCGCAACCTTGCGCGGACAAGGGCCGGACCAGACCCTGGTGCTGGTGAATGGCGTGCGCCGTCACGCCACCGCCCTGGTGAACACCAACGGCTCGGTCGGTCGCGGGTCGGCTGCTGTCGATCTGAACGCCATTCCCTCCACCGCGATCGAACGTATCGAGGTGTTGCGCGACGGCGCTGCGGCGCAATACGGGTCTGACGCCATCGCCGGCGTATTGAACCTGCGCCTGCGCAAGGCTTCCAGCGGCGGCGGCGCCAGCGTCACCTACGGCGGCTATCGCACCGACTACACCGGCTTCTACGGCGGCGGCCAGGATTTGAAGGACGGCGAGGCCCTGACGGTGGCCGGCTGGCAGGGGTTCGGCCTGGGCTCGGACGGCTTTCTGACGGCTTCAGTAGAATATCGGGACCGGGAGCGCACCAACCGAAGCGACCTCGATCCCCGCTTCAACCCGTCCCAGGTTCGCGGGGCACAGGGGGATCCTGAGTCTGAGGATCTCGCCGTCTATCTGAACGCCGGCAAGCCCCTGGCTGCGGGCTGGGAAGCCTATGGCTGGGTCGGCTATCAGACCCGCGACGCCTCGGCCGCCGCCTTCTATCGCACGCCGACCGACAACGCCCAGAACCCGGCCTACGCCTCTGGCCGCGTCTATCCTGACGGCTACCTGCCCTACATTCTGACCGACACGACCGACTGGACCACCGCCGCCGGGCTGAAGGGCCAGGCCGGGGGTTTCGACATCGACATCAACCTGGGCTACGGCAAGAACGAGATCGACTTCAGCGTTGAAAACACGCTGAACCCCTCTTTGGGGCCGACCTCCCCAACCAAGTTCTACGCCGGTTCCCTTGCCTATGATCAGCTGGTGCTGGGTATTGACGCCAGCCGCGCCTATGACGTCGGCCTTTACGCTCCCTTGAACGTCGCCTTTGGCCTGGAGGCCCGGCGGGAGTCCTATCAGATCGGCGCGGGCGAACCCAACTCCTATCAGCGCGGGACCTTCCTGAACGTCGGCGGCGTGGATCTCAGCTGGGGCTCGCGCGGTTTCACCGGCTTCACCCCCGCCAATGAGGTCGACGAAGACCGCAACAACATCGGCGCCTATGTCGATCTGGAAGGCGAGCTGTTCGAACGCTTCACCGCCTCGGCGGCTGTGCGGTACGAAAACTACTCGGACTTCGGCGACAATGTTTCGGGCAAGCTGGCGGCGCGGTACGACTTCACCCCGTCGTTCGCTCTTCGCGGCGCCTTATCGACCGGCTTCCGCGCGCCGAGCCTGCAACAGCAGTATTTCACCCAGACGGCGATCCTCTACATAAACAACGTTCCCTATGAGACCGGCACCTTCCCCTCGGTCAGCCCGGTCGGCGTCGCGCTTGGCGGCACGCCTCTGAAGGCCGAGACATCAACCAACTATTCGCTGGGCTTGGTCTACCGTCGCGGTCCCTTTGAACTGACGGCCGACGCCTATCGCATCGACATCGAGGATCGGATCATCCTGTCAGAGACGTTGACCGGCAGCGCCACTGCGGCGCCTGGAACCAACGCCCGCGCCATCTTCGATCTGCTTCAGCCTTATGGCGCCACAGCGGCCCGCTTCTTCATCAATGGCGTGGACACCGAGACGACCGGCCTGGATGTGGTTGCGCGCTACCGGGTTCTGGCCGACGTCGGCTCGCTCGACTTCACCCTGGCGGCGAACGTCAATGATTTCGACGTGACCAAGACGCCCCAGACCCGCTCGGGCATCCTGCCGACCCCGGTCTCGCTGTTCGCGCGCCAGGCGACACTGCGGTTCGAAGAGGGCACGCCGCCGTGGAAGACAGTCTTCCAGACGGATTGGACCCGCGCCCGGCTCGGCGGCACCTTCCGCGTGACCGGCTATGGCGACGTCCTGGCTCCTGGCGCGACCGAGGCGACCGATCTGGAGCTTGGCGTCGGCGTGGTCGTCGATGTGGAGGCGCGCTACGCCCTCAATGATCGTCTGACCTTGGCGGTCGGAGCGGACAATGTGCTGGACGAATATCCCCGCCAAGCTCAGCGCGCCAACAACACATCGGGCGCCTTCCCCTTCTCCAACTTCTCGCCCTACGGCTTCAACGGCCGGTTCGTGTACGGCCGTATCGCCTTGAACTGGTGAGCCGGCCCCACCCTGAGATCAGGGACGCTCTTCGGAGCGTCCCTTTTTGTTTCGCGCACGGACCATGGGCGGCGGGACGTCGGCCGCCGCCTGGGTTCCGCCTGAACAATTCCCGTTCACCCACAGGGCGGACGATCTGTCCACCGTCGCGGCGGCGTCCGCGACTGACGCAGGCGCGTGTGAGGGATAGAGCGTTAAGACAATGAACGCCTTCGCCCCCCTGCCCTTCTCGTCCTCGCCGTTGGACTCCAACGGCGTCGCCTCCATGCCTCATAACCTGGAGGCCGAACAGGCTCTGCTCGGCGCCTTGATGTTCGACAACGGGGTGTTCGAGCGTCTCAGCGACCGTCTGCGCGGCTCCCACTTCTACGAGCCCTTCCACCAGCGGCTGTTCGACGCCATCGAGGATCACATCCGTCAGGGCATGCTGGCCGAGCCGACCATCCTGATGGAGCGGTTCAAACAGGACCCCGCCTTTCAGGAGTTCGGCGGCCTGCGCTATTTCGCCGATCTGGTGGACCGGGCTCCGCCGGCGGCCAACGCCCCGGACTACGCCCGCGTCGTCTATGACACGGCCCTGCGCCGCGACCTGATCCGCATCGGCGGCGAGATCATCAAGGAGGCGCCCAATCCGGACGTCCCCGCTGACGAACAGATCGAACAGGCCGAACAGACCCTTTATTCGCTGGCCGAGACGGGCAAGCCCTCGTCCGGTTTCGTCAGCTTCTCCCACGCCTTGTCCGGCGCCGTACAGATGGCGGCAGAAGCCTATCAGCGCGAGGGCAAGCTGGCCGGTCTGGCCACCGGCCTGCACGATCTGGACCGGAAACTGGGCGGGCTGCACCCGTCCGACCTGCTGATCCTCGCCGGACGCCCGTCGATGGGTAAGACGGCTTTGGCGACCAACATGGCCTTCAACGTGGCCCGCGCCTATCAATGGGAGCCGACGCCGGAGGGCCGCAAGACGGTCAATGGCGGGGTGGTCGCCTTCTATTCGCTGGAAATGAGCGCCGAACAGCTGGCCATGCGGATCCTGGCCGATGCGTCCGGCGTCTCATCCGACAAGCTGCGCAAGGGCGAGATCGACGCTTCGGATTTCGGCAAGTTGCGCGATGCGGCGGTCGAAATCGGCGAGGCGCCCCTCTACATCGACGCCACCGGCGGCATCTCCATCTCCAAGCTGGCCGCCCGGGCGCGGCGGCTGAAGCGGATGGAACATGGGCTGGACCTGATCATCGTCGACTATCTGCAGCTGGTGACCACCGGCGAGGGCGGCGGGCAAAAGAACCGCGTTCAGGAAGTGTCCGAGATCACCGGCGGCCTCAAGGCCCTGGCCAAGGAGCTGAACGTCCCGATCATCGCCCTGTCGCAGCTGTCGCGTCAGGTCGAACAGCGCGACGACAAGCGGCCCCAACTGTCGGACCTGCGGGAATCCGGCTCGATCGAACAGGACGCCGACTGCGTGATGTTCGTCTATCGCGAGAGCTACTATCTGGGGCGGGCCGAGCCGCGCGAAGGCACTGAGGAACACCTGCAATGGCAGCAGGACATGGACCGGCTGCAAGGCCAGGCCGAGGTCGTCATCGGCAAACAGCGTCACGGCCCGATCGGCATCGTCAAACTGGCCTTCGACGCCGACACGGTCCGCTTCGGCAACCTGGCGCACGGCTATGAGGAAGTCAGCTACGAATAGGGCTCTTCCCTGACCGCCGACTTACGCCATAAGGCCGCCATGCCCTCCCCCGCCCTGCTGTCCGTCGATCTGAACGCCCTGGCCCGCAACTTCCACACGCTGGAAGCCGTGACCGGCGCGCCGGTTCATCCGGTGGTCAAGGCCGACGCCTATGGGCTGGGCGCCGAGGCCTGTGCGACCCGGCTGATGACCGAGGGGGCGCGGACCTTCTTCGTCGCCCGCGCCGATGAAGGCCTGGCCTTGCGGGCGGCGCTGGGCGATGCGCCGGTCATCTATGTGCTGGACGGCTGCCACGACGGGGCGGCCGGCGTGCTGAAGGCGGCGAACCTGCGTCCAGTGCTGAACCAGCCCCGACAGATGCAGGCTTGGAGCCAGGTCGGCGGCGGCGCCTGCGGCATCCAGATCGACACCGGCCTGAACCGGCTGGGGTTCCGCCCCGAAGACGCGCCGGAGCCGTTCGAGGGCCTCGATCTGATCATGAGCCACCTGGCCTGTGCCGACGAACCGAACCAGCCGATGAACCGGCGCCAGCGCGACGCCTTTGAAATCGCAGCGGCCCGCTATCCCGGCGCCACGCGATCCCTGGCCAACTCGGGCGGTTGCTTTCTGGGGCGGGACTACAGCTTCGACGCCGTGCGCCCCGGCGTCTGTCTCTATGGCGGCGGGCCGCAGGGTCGGCCAGATGTCAGGATCGCCGCCGTCGCCACCCTGACCGCCGAGGTCTTGCAGGTTCGAGACGTCAGGGCGGAGGAAAGCATCGGCTATTCCAGAGGCTTCGTCGCCGACCGTCCCGTGCGAGCGGCCGTGGTGGCTGCGGGCTATGCCGACGGTGTCATGCGGGCCTATGGACAAGGCGGCGCCGCCTGGGTGTCGGGCGAGATCCGCCCTCTGCTGGGCCGGGTGTCGATGGACGTCTGCACCCTGGACGTCACCGGCCTGGACGTCGCGGTCGGCGATCGGGTCGAGCTTTTCGGCGCGAACCGTCATCTGGATGAGGCGGCGGCCGCGGCCGGGACCATCAGCTATGAACTATTGACTGCAATCAGCGACCGGGTGCCCCGCGCCTATTGAGACGAATGCGACCGCGACTGACGTAGAAGAGGACGATGAAGGCGCAATGCTCGGCCCGTCACCCGACGTCGGCTGTCTCTGCTAAGGAAGTCCATGGCTCGCGATTCCGCTCTCTACGTCTGTCAGTCCTGCGGCTCGGTCCACGGCAAGTGGTCGGGTCAGTGTTCATCGTGCGGCCAGTGGAACACCCTGACCGAAGAGAGCCGTTCCGCGCCGCCGGGCGCGATCAAGCCTTCGGCGGCCGCTTCGGCGCGCGGACGCGGCCTGCAGTTTGAAACCCTTCAATCCGACACCCCCGAACCGCCCCGCATCACGACGGGCGTGGCCGAGTTCGACAGGGTCTGCGGCGGCGGGGTGGTGCCGGGTTCGGCCATCCTGCTGAGCGGCGATCCGGGCGTGGGCAAGTCCACCCTGCTGCTCGAGGTCGCGGCCAAGGCGGCGCTTCGCGGCGGGCGTATCGCCTATATCTCGGGCGAAGAGGCCGTCGAGCAGATCCGAGCGCGGGCCAAGCGGATGGGGCTGGACCAGGCGCCGGTCAATCTGGCGGCGGCGACGGCGCTGCGCGACATCCTGGGCACGCTGAAGCGCGAACAATTCGACATCGTCATCGTCGATTCGATCCAGACCCTGTGGTCCGACGTTCATGAGAGCGGGCCCGGCTCCATCACCCAGGTCCGGGCCTGCGCCGGCGAAATGGTCCGACTGGCCAAGACGCAAGGGATCGCCGTCGTCCTGGTCGGCCACGTCACCAAGGACGGCCAGGTGGCCGGGCCGCGCGTGGTCGAACACCTGGTCGACGCCGTCATGACCTTCGAGGGCGAGCGCGGCTATCCGTTCCGCATCCTGCGCGCCGGCAAGAACCGGTTCGGCGCCACCGACGAAATCGGGGTGTTCGAAATGGGCGACAGCGGCCTGCGCGAAGTCGCCAATCCCTCCGCCCTCTTCCTGGGCGAGGGCAAGGACCGGGCGCCCGGCGCCGCCGTCTTCGCCGGGATCGAAGGCTCGCGGCCCGTTCTGGTCGAGATTCAGGCCCTGGTGGCGCCCTCGGCCTATGGCACGCCGCGGCGGGCTGTGGTCGGTTGGGACTCCGGTCGCCTGGCCATGTTGCTGGCGGTGCTGGAGGCCCGGTGCGGCCTGGGCTTCGGCGACAAAGATGTCTATCTGAACGTCGCCGGGGGGCTGCGGATCAACGAGCCGGCGGCGGACCTGGCGGCGGCGGCGGCCTTGATCAGCTCGGCCCTGGACATGCCCCTGCCCCAGGGCTGCGTCGTCTTCGGCGAGATCGGGCTGTCGGGCGAGGTCCGCAGCGTGGGCCGAGCCGAGGCGCGGCTGCGCGAGGCTCAGAAGCTGGGCTTCGACCATCTGCTGTGCCCGCCCCTGCCCCAGAGCGCGGGGAAGACAAACGGGGTCAAGGTGACGTCGGCGACGCGGTTGACGGATGTGGTCGAACGAATCTCGCAAAACCGCTATTAGACGGGCGCAACAGTTTCTGGACCTCTGAGTGACCGGTTACGACGTCTTCGCCATAGTGGTGATCCTGTTCTCCGCCGCCGCCGGCTGGGTGCGCGGCGGGGTGCGCGAGATCATCACCCTGCTCAGCGCCCTGCTGGCGGCGCTGATCGCCCTGGTGACCCTGCCCTGGACGGCCATGCTGGGGCGGGCCCTGGTCAATCCCGACTGGGCCGGGACGATCCTGGCGGCGATCGTGACCTTCATGGTCGTCTATTTCGGCATCCGCATCTTCGGCTCCATCCTGTCCAAACAGGCCCAGGCCCATCCGCAGTTGGGAGGAATCGACCGGTTCATCGGAGTGTTCGTCGGCGCAGGCCGGGCCTTGGTCCTGTTGGGCGCCGTCCATCTGGTCATCGTGGCCGCCATGCCGGGCGAACGGACGCCGAAATGGCTGACCCAGGCGGCGCTCTATAAGGTCAGCGCCGTCGGCGCCCGCGCCATTCAGATCGTCCTGCCCGGCATCGGGCGCGGCGCCGATGCGATCACGCCTGTGGTGGATTCATCCGTGCGCAAAGGGTTTTCGAACGACGAAGCCTTGCCTCGGACGCAATCCGAGACTAACTCGCCGCGCGAAGCCGCCCCGTAAGTTTCCCCCGGTCATCGGAGCCCCACGATGCGCCACCATATCGCCGATCCCGTCGTTCACCGCGAGCACTGGCGCGAGCCGGAGGATGATCAGCTCCGTCTGGAGTGCGGCGTCTGCGGCGTCTGGGGCGCGGACGAGGACGAGGGCTCCGCTGTCGTCGCCCTGGGCCTGCATGCGCTTCAGCATCGCGGTCAGGAAGCCTGCGGCATCGCCAGCATAAAGGACGAACGCTTTTACACCGAACGCCATCAGGGGCTGGTGGGCGAGGCCTTCGGCGGCGCCGACCTGATGACGCGCATGCCCGGTCGCGCGGCTGTCGGCCACACCCGCTACTCCACCGCCGGCGGCAGCTTCCTGCGCAACATCCAGCCCATGTTCGCCGACCTGGACCAGGGCGGCATCGCCATCGCCCACAACGGCAACCTGACCAACTTCAAATTCCTGCACAGCCAGCTGGTCAGCGAAGGCGCCATCTTTCAATCGACCTCGGACTCCGAAGTCATCCTTCACCTGATCGCCCGCAGCCGTAAGGCCAAGATCGTCGACCGCTTCATCGACGCTCTGGCGCGGATCGAGGGCGGCTACGCCCTGGTGGCCCAGACCCGTCACAAGATGATCGGCGCCCGCGACCCTCTGGGCATCCGCCCCCTGGTGCTGGGCCAGATGGGCGAGGCCTGGGTCCTGGCCTCCGAAACCTGCGCCCTGGACATGATGGGCGCCGCCTTCGTGCGCGACGTCGAACACGGCGAGGTCGTGGTCATCGACGAGAACGGCGTCGAATCGATCAAACCCTTCCCCGCGCGCGCCGCTCGCCCCTGCCTGTTCGAATACGTCTATTTCTCGCGTCCCGACTCGGTCGTGAACGGCCGTTCGGTCTATGAGGTCCGCAAGGAAATGGGCCGGGGTCTGGCCCGCGAATGGGGCGTGGACGCCGATATCGTCGTGCCGGTGCCCGATTCCGGCGTGCCCGCCGCCCTGGGCTATGCCCAGGAGAGCGGCATCCCCTACGAGATGGGCATCATCCGCAGCCACTATCTGGGCCGCACCTTCATCCAGCCCAGCCAGGGCGCCCGGCAGAAGGGCGTGCGGATGAAGCACAGCCCCAACAAGTCTGCCCTGGCCGGCAAGCGGGTCGTGCTGATCGACGACTCCATCGTGCGGGGCACCACCTCGGTCAAACTGGTCCGCGCCGTCCGGGCGGCCGGGGCCAAGGAGGTTCATCTGCGTTCGGCTTCCCCGCAGATCCTTTTCCCCGACTTCTACGGCATCGACATGCCCGAGCGGGCGCAACTGCTGGCGGCCAACAAGACGCTGGAGGAGATGCGCGAAATGCTGGAGGTCGATTCCCTCGGCTTCCTGTCCATCGATGGCCTGTATCAGGCGATGGGCGAGCCCGGCCGCAACAATGACGCGCCCCAGTTCACCGACCACTATTTCACCGGCGACTACCCCACCCGCCTGTTGGACCGGGAGATCGAGGAAGGCGGCCGGGAGTTTTCCGCACGACAACTTTCGCTGCTGGTCAGCGCATGATTATCAGGGGTTAGGCTTCCGGAGTTATAGGGGCCACAGACCCGGGTGTTTCGACGCCCGGTAGGCCGATAAACAGTCCCAGAACCACCGCCGCCGCGCACAGGCCCGTGATCACCAGGAAGGGCAGAACGGGCGACCTCTCATACAGAATGGTGCTGCCCAAGGGGGCGATGATGGCCGCAACCCCCTGCATCAAGGCGGCCAGACCAGCGGCGGCGCCCTGACGATCTTCAGCCGCCCCCAAGGAAATCCCTGACATATAGCCGGGCATGGCCAGGCCGGCTCCGACGCCGAACAGAGCATAGGCGATCGCATAGGTCGGTTCGGAAGCCGTGGCCAACAGCAGCAGCAGGGAAACGATCAGAAACGGCGTCCCTGCGCGAACCAGCCTGCGCGGCGCCCATTTCAGCAGCCGCATCTGCAGGGTCTGGGTCACCACCAGAAAGACGCCCACCAGCGTCAGGCACAGGGCGACGAAGCGGGCCGTCGCGACATTGTCCAACCCCAACCGATCCTGAAAATAGAAGCCGCCGCTGACCTGAAGGGTGACGATGGTCAACATGATCAACAGACCAATGGCCAGCCAACCCCGCACCTGCGGCGCGAAAGGACTCAGCCGACGTGTCGTGGCCCTTTCCCTGGGCGCGGTTCGCGGCACGACGATCAGCACCATTATGAAGGCGGCGACCGGAAGGAGGGTCGCCAGAACCATCGGCCATATCAGCCCCTTCAGGGCCAGGACGCCGCCGATCGCCGGACCGACGATCATGCCCAGACCACTGGCGGCCCCGATCAGAGCCATGCCCGCGCTGCGGGTCTCGCTGGTGGTGACATCGGCCATATAGGCCTGGGCTGAAGCAGGCACGGCCGCCAGAAACGCCCCGACCAGCGCCCGTCCGGCGAAAAGGGCCGCCAGCAGAGGAAGCCCCGTCAACAGCCCCTTCAGCCCCTGGTCGATCGCCATCGTATAGAGGACATAGGCGACGAACAGACCGGCGAAGCCCGTCAGTATGACCGTCTTTCGCCCCCAGTGATCGCTCTTGGCGCCCCACCAGGCGCCTGTCGCCGCCATCACCACCGACGCTATGGAGACCATCCAGCCGGTCTGGCTTTCGGTCAGGCCCAGCTCCCGTGTCAAAGGCCCCAGGATGGGCATGATGATCATCATGCCCAGGGTTGAGGCGAAGACCGAAAAGAAGATCGCCACCCGATCCATGACTAAGCCCTTCCTGCATTTGATACTCATTATCGTTTCACAAGTCCGCTCCCTTGTCCAGACCGGCTTGGCCTTTGCGGCGTCACAGCCTATCAGTCCCTCATGTCAGACGTCGCCCGGCCCCCGCTCTCAGACCGTATCGCCCTCGTCGTCGGGGCCTCGCGCGGCATCGGCTATGAGAGCGCCCTCGCCCTGGCCAAGGCTGGCGCGCACGTGGTGGCTACAGCCCGGACACAAGGCGGGCTTGAGGAACTGGACGACGCCGTCTTCGCCGCGACGGGCAAACACGCGACCCTCGTCCCGTTCGACCTGGTCGACGGGGGCGGGATCGACCGGCTGGGCGGCGCGATCTTCGAACGGTTCAAGAAACTGGACATCTGGGTCCAGGCGGCGGCGACCATGGGGCCGTCGGGCCTGACGCCGGTGGCCCACGCCGATCCGCGCGAGTTCGCCAAGGTCGAAAAGGTCAACTTCACGGCCGTCTACCGGCTGATCCGCTCGCTGGAGCCGCTGCTGCGCGCCTCGGACGCCGGGCGGGCCATCCATTTCACGACCAGCGTCGCGACCACGCCTCGGGCTTTCTGGGGCATGTACGCCGCCACCAAGGCGGGCGCCGAGGCTTTAATGAAGGCCTGGGCGGACGAGGTGGAGAGCACCCCGATCCGTGTCAGCATCGTCGATCCCGGTCGGATGCGCACCGCCATGCGCGCCCAGGCCTTCCCCGGAGAAGACCCGCAGACCCTGCCCCATCCGTCGGAAATCGGCCCCCTGGTCGTTGAACTGGCGCGGGGCGACCTGACGCCGCCGCCGACGATCCGCTTCCGCGACTGGAGGGCCGGGCCGACGACGGAAGCCTTGGTCTGACGGCGAGTGAAGCCAGGGGTCTGTGCCCCCGCCAATCAGGGCAGGCGCACCACAGCAGCCAGCCATCCCTGGGCCTGGGCCAGGTCCACGGCCTCAAACAGCGGTATGGCGAGCAGGAAGACCAGCCCGTCTCTAATCGTGGTCAGAAAGAAGCTCGGCCGCACCGACAGCTCTGGCTCGTCATGCCAGCGGGTGAAGTCAGGCAGGAAGCGAGGCGTCCGCGCCTTGTAATCGGCATAGGCGGCGCCGAAGGTCGCGCCCAGCCAGGCCTCTTCGCGGCGAACAGTCAGATAGAAAACGGCCACGGACGCGAGGGTGAACAGCACCGCCAGCGTCAGGCTGCCGCTCTGGGCGCCGATGCCGAAGGCGCCGAAGAAGCTGAAGATATAGAGGGGATTGCGGCTGATCGAATAGGGGCCGCGCGAGACGATCTCGGCCTTCTTGCGCCCTCCGATATAGAGGGAACACCAGGCCCGGCCGACGATGGCGAAGACGATGGCGGCCAGACCCACGGCCTCGACGCCTTCGTGAAGCGGACTGTCCAGGCCCGTGGCGGACTGGGACACCATCGTCAGGCCCACCAGACCCAGCAGGGCGACGAGCACGGCGCCCTTACGCACCTTTTGCACCGCTTGAAGATCGAAGATCGGGGATGTCGTCATGGTGTTCTCCTATCCTCGAGGGATCAAGCGCCGCAGTGGGCCTTGCTGCAAGCATTATGATTGCAAACGAATATCCCTATCGAAAAAGGACGCCATCGGAGGGAACTTCAGACAACCGAAACTCCCGTGCTTGCTCCGCACTCAGCCTATCCGATCCACAGGCTGGCTCAGCAGGACGGCGACGATCAGGGCGGGCATGGCGAAGGTTCGAGGCGGACCAAGACCCTAGCCTTGATCAACACCCCTCGCCATCGGCGTCAGCCGCTCCAGAATGTCCGCCAATTCCTGGGGCCAGATCGTCTCTGTCGAGGCGCGGATCTGGTCGAGGCTCCACCAGCGGTGCTCGGCCAGGACGCGCCGCTCCGCCTCGGTCCAACCGTTGGAGGACAGGTCGAAGCCGTCCCTGCGGAGCAGGAAGAAGCGCTGATCGACGTCGGCCATGCAGCCGTCGGGCAGGCGGAAGCTGACGCGGACGCGGGCGACCTGGGGGCCCGGATCAGCGACGATCAGGCCCGTCTCCTCGAACAGTTCGCGGCGTGCGGCGTCCTCGTAGGTCTCGCCCGGATCGCAGCCGCCGCCCGGCGTGGCCCAGAATTCGGATCCCGCAAGGGGGCCGTCGGCGAAGGCGAAACGGAACAGCAGCACCCGCCCCTGCCCGTCCAGGATCAGCCAGCGCGAGGTCGGCCGGTCGGGAAGGACGGACGCGACCTCGCTCATGAGGTCACTTCTTGGCGCCGCCCTTCTGGCCGGTGCGGATGCGGCCTGAGCGCGACACTTGACGGGCGCCGCCGCGCGCGCCCTTCTGGATCGCAACAGACGATCCGGCCTTCTTGGACGCGCTGGCCTTCAGGCCGCCCAGCACCTTGGGCTGGGCCTTGCGGGTCTTCTTCTGCTCCAGCGCCTTGCCGGGCAGCTTGGACAAGGCCTCTTCCTTCTCGGCCTTCTTGACGCGGCGCGGCGCGGTCTTGGCGTCGCCCTTGTAGCGTTCCGGGCCGGACTTGGCGCCGCCCTCGGCATAGGGATTGGCGCCGCTGGACTTGACGTTCAGGCGGATCGGCGTGCCCGGCAGGTCGAAACTCTCCCGGATCGAATTGACCAGATAGCGCTTGTAGTGATCCGGCATGGCCTCGGCGCGATTGGCCATCAGCACGAAGGTGGGCGGACGGGCCTTGGTCTGGGCGATGTATTTCGGCTTGATCCGCTTGCCGTCCACGGCGGGAGGCGGGTGGCGCTGAGTCGCCATGGACAGCCAAGTGTTCAGGTCCTTGGTCTTCACCTTGACCGACCAGGTGTCATAGGCCTGAAGCACCGCCGGCATCAGTCGATCGACGCCCCGCCCCGAGTGGGAAGACAGGGCCACAAAGGGCGAACCCTTCAACTGAGGCAGTTTGTCTTCCGCCAGGGTCTTCAGCTTGGCCAGCCGCGACTGGGGTTCGTCTTCCAGGTCCCATTTCGACGCGACATAGACCAGGGCCCGCCCTTCCCGCTCGACCAGATCGGCCAGCTGCAGATCCTGCGTGTCGAAGGCGTCGTCCTTGTCCATGACCAGGATCACCACCTCGGCGAAGGTGATGGCGCGGATGGTGTCGGCGACCGACAGCTTCTCCAGCTTCTCCTGAACACGGGCCTTGCGCCGCATCCCGGCCGTGTCGATCAGGCGGATGTTCTTGCCCTCGAACGTCCAGTCCACCGAGATGGAGTCGCGGGTGATCCCGGCTTCCGGCCCCGTCAGCAGCCGGTCGTCGCCGATCAGACGGTTGATCAGGGTGGACTTGCCGGCGTTGGGCCGGCCGATCACGGCGATACGGATCGGCTTGTCCGGCTCGTCGATCTCCTCGACGAAGATGTCCTCCGAACCGGCGCGGAGGGCGGCGTAGAGGTCGGCCATGCCCTCGCCGTGCTCTGCGGAGATAGCGACGGGCTCGCCGAAACCCAGGGCGTGCGCCTCGCCCACGCCGCCGCCGCTCTCCCGGCTCTCGGACTTGTTGGCCAGCAGGATAATCGGCTTGTGCACCTTGCGCAGGCGTTCGGCGAAGATCCGGTCCAGCGAAGTCACGCCTTCGCGGGCGTCCATCATGAACAGGATCAGTTCGGCGTCGTCGATAGCCGCCTCGGTCTGTTCGCGCATCCGCGCCTCGAGGCTTTCGTCGGTGACGTCCTCATAGCCGGCCGTGTCGATCAGCGTCAGGTCCATGTCGCCGATGTTGCCGTCGGCATAGCGCCGGTCGCGGGTCACGCCGGGCCGGTCATCGACCAGCGCGAGGCGTTTGCCGACGAGACGATTGAACAGTGTCGATTTGCCCACATTGGGGCGGCCGACGATGGCGACCTTCAGAGCCATGTCGGCCTTCTAACGTAATTCTGGCTGAAAATCAGCGGATACAGATCAACTGACCGGTGTCGGTCAGCACATAGAGGGCGCCGTTATAGGCCGCAGGCGCGATATAGGCGGGCGCGCCCAGCTTCAACGTCGTCTGAGCGACGCCTGTCTTCGGATCGAAGGCGACCGCTTCGCCGTAGGAGTTGACCATCACCAGACGGTTCGAGGCCAATAGCGGGCCGGACCACTGCGGCGTGATGGTGCGACGGCCGAAGCGCAAGAAGCCGCCGACCTTGCGGGCGCGGCCTTCATTCAGCTCGCGAGTCCAGTAGATCTGGCCGGTGTCGCGATTGGCGGTGATCAGCTCGCCGGACTTGGACACGACGAAGACCACGTCGCCGACCGGCAGGGGCGCGTTCACGCCCGTGACCGGCAGTTGCCATTTGGGTTGACCCGAGCGCAGGTCCAGAGCCGACAGCACGCCTGAATGGCTGACGCCATAGACCATGCCGCGGCTGATCACGGGGCGACCGGCCACGTCGCGAACCTCGGACAGGGCGCTGGTGCGGCTGGTGCGCGACAGGGTCTGTTCCCACAGGGACTGGCCGTTCAGGGCGCTCAGCGCCACCAGCTGACCCGAGGCGAAGGGGGCGATGACGGTGTTTCCGGTCACGGCCGGGCTGGAGGCGCGCATCACGCGAGCCGGCTCGGCGATGCCGCGATAGGTCCAGTCCTGGGCGCCCGTGTTGACGTCGAAGGCGAACAGCTGGCTATCCACGTCCACGACGAAGACGTGCGAACCGACCACCGTCGGCGCCCCGTGAATGGGCGCGTCCACCGGCTGAGTCCAGGCGACGGTCCCGGTATTGGCGTCCAGCGCCGTCATGGAGCGATAGCCGGAGGAAACGAAGACCTTGCCGCCGGCCACGGCGACGCCGCCGCCGAAGCCGCCGTTGCGGTCGCGCTCGCCGTTCTTCACGTCGGTCTTCCACAGAACCGCGCCCGTGTCTGCGGAAACGGCCGACACGGTCGATTCGCCGTCCAGAACGAAGATCTTGCCGTCGGCGGCGACGATGGGCGCCATGACGTTGCCGACGCGGGCCGACCCGCGGCCGATGTCGCGCTTCCAGGCGATCTTGAAGTCCGGCGCGGCGATGACGTGCTCGACCAGGTTTTCCGCCGTGCCGCCCGGCTGGGTCCAGGCCGTCGCGGCCTGCGGACCCGGCAGGAAATAAGTCCGACCGGACAAGGCCGCCGAGGGCGCCAGTTGCTGTTCGAACTCCAGCACCGAGATGCGCTGGCCTTCGGACGCCGTCGCTTTGGGATCGCCCTTCTTGCCCAGACCGAAGGGCAGGTTGCGACTGACGGCGCCGCAGGAGGCCATGGTGGCGGCGACGCCGCAGATCAGCGCGACTTTCAGAACTCGGTTCATCGGGGGCGTCCTGTCGGGGGTCGTCACTGTTGAGCGGGGGCGGTGGACGGAGCGGGGGCGGCCGGCGGAGGCGCCGACTTGGCCGCATCGACGATGGCCTTGAGGGCGCCGGCCGTACCGGCGTCGATCGTGGCCACGGCGATATTGGCGCGCTGGCGGACGTCGTCGGGCACGTCCTGGCCCAGTTGCAGCAGAACGAAGGCTTCACGCGCCTCCTTGGTCTTGCCGTGTTGCAGGCGCGCCAGGGCCAGGGCTTCCTGGGCGAAGGCGTGCAGCGGGCGATCGTCCTCGGCCAGGGGCGTCAACCGCGCCTCCAGATCGGCCAGGGGCGCCGTATCCATCACCAGGAAGGCGGCCTTGAGGGCAGGCGGGTCCGAAAGGATTGGATCGCCCGATGCCTTGGCCGCCTCGTCAAACAGGCGAACCGCGTCCGGAATCTTGTTGGCGCTGACCGCCAGCCCCGCCTGTTGTTGCAGGGCCATGACCTTATAGGCGCCGTTGCCTTCCTTGGCCGCTTCTTCGAAGGCGGCGCGCGCATCGACGGGCTTGTCGGCCCGCAGGGCCTCCATGCCGCGATCATAGGCCTCGGCAGCCTTGGCGGCCTTGCTCGAGTTCAGGCTGTCCCAGCCCCACCAGCCAAGGGCGGCGACCAGGGCGACCACCAGAACGGCGCCCACGACGGGCAGCCAGGTGCGGGCCAGGCGCTTGTACCGGTCGGAGCGAAGCTCCTCCTCGACCTGTTCGAAGACATCAACCACGGAAACGTCGCCCCAAAATCGCAAAAAGCAAACCGGCGCGGACCCTAGAAGGTCGGCCCCTCGCCCGCAACGTCGTCCGTTACGGCGAAGCCGGCTTTTTCGAGAAGTAGGTCTCGACTTCGGCAGGAAAACGGCGGGTTTTCACATCATTGGCGAAAGCGGCGGCCGCGCGGTCGATCTCGGTGCGCAGATCGGCGTATTTCCGCACGAACTTCGGCGCCCAGTCGAACAGGCCCAGCATGTCGTTGACCACCAGCACCTGGCCGTCGCAGGCGGCCGAGGCGCCGATGCCGATGGTGGGAACGTCCAGGGCCTCGGTGATCTCGCGCGCCAGCGATTCGGCGACGCCCTCGATGACGATGCAGAAGGCGCCGGCCTCGGCCGTGGCCCTGGCTTCCTCCAGGACCCGATCCCGCTCGACGTCTGTACGGCCCTTGGCTCGGAAACCGCCCTCGGCCAGCACCGCCTGAGGGCGCAGGCCGACATGCCCCATGACCGGAATGCCCCGCCTCACCAGAAAGGCTACGATTTCGGCCAGTTCGACGCTGGTCTCCAGCTTGACCGCCTGGGCGCCGGTTTCCTTCATCACCCGCACGCAGTTGGCGTAGGCCGCTTCGTTGCCCCCCTCATAGGAGCCGAAGGGCATGTCGACCACGACCAAGGCCCGGCGCGATCCACGCACCACCGCCTGACCGTGCAGGATCATCATGTCAAGGGTGACGCCGACGGTGTTGGGCAGGCCGTGCACCGCCATCCCCACGCTGTCGCCGACCAGAAGAACGTCGCAATGGGGGTCGAGCAGCCCCGCCATCGGAGCGTCATAGGCGGTCAGGCAGACGATCGGCTCGCCGCCCTTTCGTCCCGCGATATCGGGGACCGAAATCCGTTTGACGGTCTCTTGAACATGAACGGACATTGGGCGCCTCCTGACCTGAGGGGCGTCAGATAGGCGCGCCGAAGACGCAAGTCACCCTCAGACGTCCTGCGACAGCTTCACAGCTCCCGCCGCCAGCAGGGCCGCCACCGCGCCCGCCGCGATCCAGAAGGCCAGCATGCCTGAGCCGCCCATCAGGTCGATCGACCCAAGTCCCAGGCTGTCCAAGCCGGTCTGGGCCGCGCCCTGGGCCGCGGCTGCGGCGGTCCGCACCCCCTGCGTCAGGGTCGTGTCGGGGTCGCCGCTGAAGTTGAAGTTCACGCCCTCCCGCACGGCCAGGACGCCGCCGACCAAGCCGGCCGCCGTCAGAGCCAGACCGCGCCAGCGCGACCGCTTCTCCAGCCGGGCCTGCAAGGTGGCCACGAACAGCGCCTCATCCGCCAGAGTCGGAGTGCGCGAAAAAAGGCGCTCGATCATCGGATCGAATTCGTCAGCCGACATGGAGCGACCTCCCGTCCGCCGCCACGGGCTGCAACCGCGCGCGGAGTTTATCCAGACCACGTTTGACATGTGACTTCACCGTGCCGAGTGGCAAATTCATGGCTGCCGCAATCTCCGGGTGAGACATCCCCGCGCCGTGGCACAGGGACACGCAGACCCTTTCCGTTTCGCTGAGGGTCCTCAGCGCCTCGTCCAGATCCATGGAGCCGGCCTGATCCTGAGCCGGCGCCGCCTCATCGGCCTCAGCCTCGGCTACATAGCGGGCTTCGCGGGCGACGCGCTTCAGATAGAGGCGGGCGGCGATCTTCTTGATCCAGCCCGCAAAGGTCCCCTGCCCCCGAAATTCCGAACAGCGCTGAAAACCTTGCAGAAAGGCGTCCTGGGCGACGTCGTCGGCCAGGGACGGCGCCGCGCCCATGCGGCGCAGCAGCCCCCGAACCGCCGAACCGTGCCGCCGGACCAGTTCGCCATATTCCCGCCGTCCGCCGGCCGCCGCCTGGGCGGCCAGCTCCACGTCGTGCAGATCGCGTAAGGACTTGCTCATGACGTCCCCCTCCGGTCGACGTCAGGCCTTGTTCGGGTTGAAGAAGCCCAGGATGATGAAGGCGATCCCGATCGCGGCGGGGATGCAGGACAGACCGAGCAAGACTTCTTGGCCGTTTGAGCCAAAGTCGCGGTGCGCCGAACCGATTATCAGCGCGAAACCGGCCAAGCCTGCTCCGGCCGCCAGGCTCAGAACGCCCTTGCGAATGTCCTTGGTCCGCGACGGCAGGCTTTTCTGCACGTCCTTGGTCATGGCGTCGATCAGTTCGGGCGGCAGCGTCTGGCCCTTGTCCACAGCATGGCGGACGGTCAGCTGCATCTCGGTGCGCTCGCGGCTTTTCAGATAGGAGGGGCCCACGATCACGGCGACGATGGAGCCGAAGACGATGAAGACGATGAAGATGGGTGTCAGTTCCATGACAGACTCTCTTTGATCCGTTGTGACAGCCTGATGCGGCGGCCTTCTGATCACAAGAGGCGTCAGCCCGCGCAAACGGATGCGGAAACCCAGATGAAATATCGGTAAGCTGTCTCATGAAGGCGGCTGACGCATCCGGCCGAGGCCGCTAGGGTCGTCTTCATTGTCATTCTAAGGAGCGCCCCATGGCCCATGTCGTCTACCGGATCGTCGAACACGACGGGGGCTGGGCCTATAGGGTCGGCGACACCTATTCCGAAACCTATCCCACGCATGAGGCGGCCAAGGCCGCGGCCGTCCAGGCCTCGCGGGAACAGAAGGTTCCGGACGAGAACGCCGCCATCGAATATGAAACGGCCGACGGTCGCTGGGTGACTGAAACGGCGGACGGCCACGACCGGCCGGTCACCGATGTCGAAGATTGAGGCGAAGACGGTCTTGATCTCACGTCGCGCCCTTCTCGCCGCCTCCGCCGCCCTGCCGCTGGCGGCGTGCGCCAACGACGGCTTGGCCGGCGGGCCCGCTGACCGGGAGCCGATCCCCTCCCTGACCTTGGCGACCTTCAACATCTGGCACGACATGGGCGATTGGCCCGCGCGGCGGCCGCTTCTGATCGCGGCGCTCCGAGCTCAGAACGCCGATGTCATCGCCTTGCAGGAGGTGCTGGAGGACGCGGACAAGGGACTGGAGAATCAGGCGGAAATCCTGGCGCGCGAACTGGGCGGCTATCAGGTCGCCTTCGTCTCCACCGATCCCCAAGGCGCGCGGCGCCGCTACGGCAGCGCCCTTCTGACCCGTCTGCCCGTACTGGCGCGCGACTCGGTGCGGCTGGAGCCCCTGGACGACTACCGCACGGCGCTGCGTCTGCGCCTGTCCGTCGGCGGCCGGCCCGTCGACGTCGCGGTCACCCACCTGGCCTGGCAGCAGGACGCCGGAGCCGTGCGCGCCCGCCAGATCGGCCATCTGCTGTCCTGGCTGCCTCAGGACGGGACGCCGCTGATCGTCATGGGCGATTTCAACGCCGCCCAGGACGATTCGGGATTGGCGGCTCTGACCGGCCCGCGCTTCATCAGCGCCCTGCCCGCCGGCGCGGCCGAGACGACCCTCAATCCGGCCAAGGGGCATCCGAACCGGGTCATCGACCACATCTTCGTGGAGCGGGCCTTCTTCACTCCCGCCGCCGCCCATCTGTTCGGGGATCAGCCCACCGGCGGGGAATATCCGTCAGATCATTTCGGGGTCGCCGCGACCGTCGCCTTCAACTGAAGGCCTGGGCGTAGAGGTCGGGCTTGAATCCGACCAGCCGCCGATTCCCCAAGTCCAGGATCGGCCGTTTGATCATCGAAGGCTGGGCGATCATCAGGGCGACGGCCTTGTCTCGGTTCAGGCCCGCCTTGTCGGAATCCGGCAGCTTCTTGAAGGTCGTCCCGGCGCGGTTCAGCACCGCCTCCCAGCCGTGTTCATCGACCCAGCCGCCCAGGCGCACGGGATCGATCCCCGCCTTCTTATAGTCGTGGAAAACATAATCGACGCCATGCTGTTCCAGCCAGACGCGCACCTTTCTGACAGTGTCGCAGTTGGGTATGCCGTAAAGCGTCGGGGTCATGGCGAGTTCCTTCGCCCCCCGCCTTAGCCGAGGAAAGAAGGCCGCGCCAGATGGGGTCGGAAGCAGTCAGAAGCGCTTGGTAAAGCCCAGACTGATCACCCGACCACGTGGGTCGGCCACGACGGGGTCGTATCCGAAGGCGAACTGGGCCAGCGGCGGGGCCTTGTCGGCGATATTGACCGCGCCCAACGTCAGGTCGATGTCGGTCCCGAGGGAGCGGGTGTAAAGCAGGTCGATGGTCGTTTGGCTGGCGATCGAGGCGTCGGTGATCCCGCTGCGGTCGTTGGCGTAGCCCGCCGTATAATGAACAAGGCCGGTCAAAGCCTGCCTTCCGTCGCGCCAGTCCAGAACCAACTCTCCCCGATTGCGCGGCAAGGATCGACCGATGTTGTTCAGATTGGTGGACCCCACGCCGGACACGGCGTCGGCGCTCGCATTCAGGCGGATGTCGTAGCGATCGACATAGGTCCAGTCCGCCGCCGCCGACGCCCGTCCGCCCCAAAGATCGCGGCCGTAGCGGGCCGACAGATCCACCCCCTGGGTTTCGATCGACGAGGCGTTGATGAAATAGAGCTGAACGAAGGTCAGGGCCCCGCTCGCGGACCGGGTCAGACGCGACTGGGCGTCCGTACCCGTCCGTCCCGCCAAATCATCGGCCGCCGCCTGGTTGATCACAGCCTGGGCCGATTCCTTGACCACCTGATCTCTATAGTCGAACCGCCAGGCGTCGAGGGACAGCTCCAGCCCGTCCAGCGGACGCCACTGCGCGCCAAAGGTCAGGCTTTCCGACTTTTCGGGCTTCAGCTCCGGATCGCCGGATGTCAGGGTGTTGACGAAGACGAAGGCGCCGCGATCCAGCACCGAAGGCTGCGCCGCCTGAGCGCCGGACTGGGCGTAGACCGAGGGCGCCCGATAGCCCTGGCCCCAGGACGCCCTCAGGGCGAGGGCGTCCACCACCTCCCAGCGAACGGCCGCCTTGGGATTGAACCGGCCTTCCCCGTCATAGGCTTCATAGCGGCCGGCCAGTTGGGCCTCGATCCGGTCTCCCAGATGCAGACGCGCCTCGGCATAGGCGGCCAAAGCCTGCTGGTCGCCGTCGAAGTCCGGCGAATAGCCGGCCGTCAGCAGGTCGCCGCGGTTGACGAGATCGTTCCAGTCGTGGCGGAAAGCGCTGCGGCGAAACTGAAGCCCCATGGCGAGATCGACAGAGCCGCCGTCCCAGCCCAGGGCCTGACCCGAGGTCGAGGCGTCGGCGGTCGTCAGGCTGGCGGCGCCACGCAGACCCGCAGAGCCGATCAGACTGTCGATCAGGGCGGCGCTGTTGGGCGCGCCGGTCCCCAGATAGGCGCTTCCGAACGGGTTGAAATATCGGCAGGCGCCGACGCCGGGCGTCCCAGTCGCCGGGTCGCACCCCGGACCGCCCAGGCCGTTCAGGGCGTTTTGCAGGGCGCTGCCGATCACGTCCGGCTTGTCATAGGCGACGTGCTGGCGGCTGGCCGTGGCGGCCAGACTCCAGCGCCAGCCGCCGGAGAAATCGCCGTCCAGCCCTGCGGCGACCCGCCAGGTGCGATAGTCGAACTGAGCCTTCGACGCCCCGGCCTCGGCGCCGAGAAGCCGACCGCGAAACAGGACGTCTTCTCCGAACGGATTGTCGGGATGGGACGCGGGGACGCTCAGGGACCGCGCCAGAATGGGCAGGGACGGCGTCTGGCGCGCCGTGGTCGAACTGGCCGAGCCCGCCGCCTGCAAGGACAGGCGCATGTCCCCCACGGGGCGTCGATAATCGGCGAAAACCTGGGTCCGCGTCTCTTCCGGCGCCAGGTCGAAGAAGTCCGAATAGTCCAGTCGGCAGAAGGCGTCGGTCGCTGAGTTGAGATAGGCGGATTGGAAGGCGGGGTCGCCGCAGCTCGGATCGGGCGAATAGGCGCGGCGGCTGGGCCGGTAATAGGAGCCGGGCTGGCCGTAGCTGGTCACGGCGGTCCAGGGGGCCCGGCCATAGGTCTGCGCCTGGGCGAAATCCCTTTCATCCGTGCTCAGGGCCGAACGGTGGAAGCGGGACGCCGCGACCGTCAGATCGCCGCCCAGCAGCGTCCAGCCCCCGAGCCCCTGGACCAGGGTTTCGTCCGATCCGTCGGCGAAGGCGTAACGGGCGCTTAATTCCGGATGATCGACCGCGGTGCGGGTGATGAAGTTGACGACCCCGGCGACCGCGTCCGATCCATAGACGGCCGAGGCGCCGTCCTTGACCACTTCGATCCGCTCCAGGGCGATCAGGGGGACGAGGGCGTTGATGTCCACGAAGGCCGCGCCGTCGGTGGCCACCACGGCGCTGGAGGTCCAACGCTGGCCGTCCACCAGGACCAAGGTCGAGCCCAGGCCCAGGTTTCGCAGATTGAACTGCGCCGTGCCCGAGCTTTGCGGCTGATTCAGCTGATCGACCTGCGCCTCAGAGCCCGAATTGGCCGTCACGAGCCGGGTCAGCTGGCCCGCATCGCCTACTCCGGCGGCGGCGAGCACCGTGCGGTTCACGGTTTCCACCGGCGCAACCCGATCTCCCCCGGCCAGACGCGACCCCGTCACCACGACCTCTTCCACCTGAGCGGGCTGCTGCGCCTGGGCCGCGCCCGCGACGGCGACGGCCCAGCCGGCGGCGGTCGCCATCCAGAGTCTGCGCTTCGTCATATCGGTCTTCCCCCGTGGTCCAAGCCGGGGCTTTTACCGACACTTCGCTACTTGTGAAGACTCAATTTTGCAATTTTGCAGATTTGCCCCACTGCGTTGGCCGAACCAAACCTCGCCCATTGATCCCGCCATGTAACCGGTTACGGTGGGCCAAAACGCAGCGACCTAGGGAAGAAGCATGGCGGACGTCCGTCTGATCGACGTGAAGAAGGCGTTCGGCGCCGTAGAGGTGCTGAAGGGCGTCGATCTGGAGATCGCGGACGGCGAATTCGTCGTCTTCGTCGGCCCGTCCGGATGCGGCAAATCCACCCTGCTTCGGACCATCGCCGGGCTGGAAGAGGCGACGACGGGAGACGTCTGGATCGGCGGCCGCCGCGTCAACGCCCTGTCGCCCTCGGATCGCGGCGTGGCCATGGTCTTTCAGTCCTACGCCCTTTATCCGCACATGACGGCCTATGAAAACATGGCCTTCGGACTGAAACTGGCCAAGACCGACAAGGGCGAGATTGATCGGCGCGTGCGCGCGGCGGCCGAGGCCCTGAGCATCACCGACTATCTGGACCGCAAACCCAAGGCCATGTCCGGCGGCCAGCGGCAGCGCGTCGCCATCGGCCGCGCCATCGTGCGCGAGCCCCAAGTGTTTCTGTTCGACGAGCCTCTGTCCAACCTGGACGCCGCCCTGCGGGTGCGGATGCGCTACGAGTTCGCGCGGCTGCACGGCGAGCTTAAGACGACCATGATCTACGTCACCCATGATCAGGTCGAGGCCATGACCCTGGCGGACCGCATCGTGGTCTTGAACGGGGGACGGATCGAACAGGTCGGGGCGCCGATGGCGCTTTATCAGCATCCGGCCAATCTGTTCGTCGCCGGATTCATCGGCAGCCCGAAGATGAACCTTCTGAAGGCCGAGATCGTCGAGGCTTCGAAAGAAGGCGCAGTCGTCAAGACGGCTGGAGGCGAAAGGGTGCGGGCGGCGGTGGACGCCTCGACCGCCCAGCCGGGCGCCGCCGTCACCCTGGGGATACGGCCCGAACATATCGCCTTGAACGACGGTCGCGACAGCCTGTCGGCCCAGGTCCTGTTCGTCGAAACCCTGGGCGCAGTCACCATGGCCCATCTGAAACATCCCGCCTCCGACGAGACCCTGACGGTCCAGACGCCCGGCGAGCGCCGTCTGACGGTCGGCGAAACCGTCAGCCTGTCGGCGGCGCCCGCAGACGTCCATCTGTTCGACGCAGAGGGTTGCGCCTTCCCCCGCCTGTGACTGAGGCTGGACCGCGCGGCTTCAGCCGCGCTTTTCCTCGTCGCCGATGAAGGCGCCGGCGATCCAGCTGACCACGCCCGTCACGATGGCGGCGCCGATCCCCGCCCACAGGCCGTTCACGGTGAAACCGCCCAGGAACATGGCGGTCAGGCCGATCATGGCGGCGTTCACCACCAGCAGAAACAGGCCCAGGGTCACGACGGTGATGGGGAAGGTGATGATCACCATGAAGGGCCGCACCACCGCATTGACCAGACCCAGAATCAGGGCGGCCGCAATCAAAGAGCCGTTGTTGGTGAAGGCGACGCCGGGCACCACCTGGGCCGACAGCCAAAGGCCGATCATGGTGACGACGGCCTGAATGATGAAGCGGATCATGATGTCCTCAGGGCTGGAAGCGTCACCATAACGCGCCATCGGGGCAAAAGGCTCCCCTCGATCCGTCGCGCCTGCTAGATTCGCGGAACGATCCGACACGGAGACTGCAGATGAGCCTTCACGGCGCCTATGATCCCGACAATGTCTTCGCCAAAATCCTTCGCGGCGAACTGCCCTCGGTGAAGGTCTGGGAGGACGACCACGTCCTGGCCTTCATGGACGTCTTTCCTCAGTCGGAGGGCCACGTCCTGATCATCGCCAAACAATCCAAGGCGCGGAACCTGCTAGAGGTCGAGCCCGACGTTTTGGCCCATATGACGGCGGCGCTTCAACGGACCGCGCGCGCGGTGGAAAAGGCGCTGTCGCCAGACGGCCTGTCGATCATGCAGTTCAACGGCGACGCCGGCGGCCAGACAGTCTTCCATCTGCATTTCCACATCATCCCGCGCTGGGCGGACCGACCGATGAAGGGGCACGGTCACGCCCCCATGGCCGATGCGGCGACGCTTCAGCCTCTCGCGGACAGGATCGCCGCCGCCCTGGACTGAGGCCGCGCGAGGCGTCTTGCGTCCGGCGCGATCCGTCCGCATAAGGCGCGCAGTTCCGTCATACGGACGCGGCCGGTTTAGCTCAGTTGGTAGAGCGCCAGTTTTGTAAACTGGATGTCGCGGGTTCGATTCCTGCAACCGGCACCATCCTCCTTCTTTGAAGACGGATGGCCTTGGACCTGAGGATCGCTACAGTGTCCGCTCTTTTCAGGAGTGCGTCTTGCCTGCTTCTCGTCGTCTGGTGCTCGTCGGCGGTCTCGCCGCTGCGGGCTGCTCCTCCCTCGCCGTGACGGCGGGCGGCGTCCGCCGTATGGACCCGGCCTTAGACGGGGTGGTCACTCCGGATGCACGGCTCGAGCGTCTGGCGTCGGGCTTCACCTGGTCTGAAGGCCCGGTCTGGATCGCCGAGGGGGCGTATCTGCTCTTCAGCGACGTGCCGGAGAACCGCATCCATCGCTGGTCACGAGCGGGCGGCCTGTCGGTCTTCATGGCGCCGTCCGGCTATGACGGACCCGACCCGTCTGTCTTCCGCGAGCCGGGGTCGAACGGCCTGATCGCCGGTCCGGCGGGGACGATCCTGATGGCGGATCACGGCAATCGGGCGATCGCCCGCGTGGATTTGGCGACCCAGGTCAAGACCTTGCTGGCGACCCATTACCGCGGCGCGCGGTTCAACTCCCCCAATGATCTGGTCCAGGCGTCGAACGGTGCGATCTTCTTCACCGACCCGCCCTATGGTCTCAAGGACATGGACCGTTCGCCGCTGAAGGAGATGGCGGAGAACGGCGTTTACCGGCTCGATCCCGACGGCGGCGTGCATCGTCTGGTCGATGATCTGACCTTCCCCAACGGCGTCGCCCTGTCCCCGGATCAGCGCACCCTCTATGTCTCGGTCTCCGATCCGGCGCGCCCGGTCCTGATGGCCTATGAGCTGGACGGCGCGGGCGGGATCAGGGGCGGCCGGGTGTTCAAGGATTTCGCCGCCCTGGCCGGCCCTTCGGCGCCGGGCCTGCCGGACGGGATGGCGGTCGATCGGGACGGACGCCTGTTCGCCACCGGTCCGGGCGGCGTCCATGTGCTGACGCCGGACGGCCGCAGCCTGGGTCTGATCGACACGGCGGGCGCGGCGGCCAACTGCACCTTCGGAGAAGACGGCCGCACCCTGTTCATCACCGCCGGCGACCGACTGCTGCGGCTTGAGACCCTGACGCGGGGCTGACGAGGCGGGTTCACGGCGCGGCGGGTTCACCGCGCGGCGGTCAGCGTCCCTTCCAGGCTGATCGTGGCGTCGGCGTTCTCGACCACATTCAGGGTCGTCGCCTCGACCTTCCGGTCATGCAGGGCCGCCAGCCAGCCGAAGGCGGCGGTGGTCGACACATTGGTCAGGCTGAACCCCAGCCCCCCCTCGGCCGACATCCCCATCTGGGGCGTCAATCCGGTCGCCGCCTCGACCTCGGCGACGGCGGCGGAGACGTCGACCTCTCCTGCCTTCGCCTCGCCGACGGCCAGGCTCCCCGTCCCGCGCTCGATGGCCGTCAGTTCGGCCTCGGCCGTCGCGCGCGTCCGCGCGGCCTCATCGCGCCAACTCGCCAGCGGCCGAACGATCAGCAACCAGGCCAGGACGGCGGCGATCGCCACGCCCATCACGGTCAGCATGCGCCGTTCGCGCAAGGTGCGGCCGTCCCACCAGGCGGCGGCTTGAGCGATCAGGCCGTTCATTGCATCCCTCCAATGATCACTTCGCTGACCACCCGACCGCCGTCCTCGACCGTGGACTGGTCCGTCATCGAAAGCCCGGAGGCGGTCAGGGTCGCGCGGATCGCGTCCAGATCCGAAAAGGCGGGATAGCTGAGCGTCGCCCGCACCCCCTTGCCGGGCCCGGCGCTGAGACTGTCCAGTTCGGCTCCCTCTACCTGTTCGACCGCCGCGAACAAGGCCGCCGAGACCGCCGCCAGCCCGCCCGGCGGCGGCGCGACGTCGATCAACCGACGCGCCTCCTGAACGGGATCGGGGGCGCCGGCCGCCTCCGGCAGCCGGGCCTCGATCAAGGCCAGGGTCTGGCGTTCGGCGTCCCGCGCTGCGGCCTGATCGCGCAAGCCGCCCGCTGCGGTCAGGATCAGGGGCGAGACCAGCAGGGCCGCCGCCAAGGCCGCCGCCAGACGCCAGTCGCCCCGGCCCGGTTCGCGCTTGCGTTCCTGGCCCGACAGCAGATCGACGGCCGGCGCGACGGCGGCGGCGGCCAGCCAGCGCTCCAGGGTCTCGGCGTCCTCGATCCGCACCAGGCGGCGATCGCCGGCGATCAGGTCCACCAGATCGGACTGCACTGTGGCCGCAAAGCCTTCGCCCCGCAGGGCCGTATCCCCGCCGAAGACGGCGGCGACCAGTTCATCGCCCGACGGCGGCGGCGCAAGAAGACAGTCGGGCGTGACCGCGACCGGCCGAACCCCAAGGGCGGCCAGATAGTCGATCCAGGCTTCCAATAGACCCGCGCTGACGGCGGCGACCAGTCGTGGGGCGGTCTCTTCGCCGCGCGCCGCCGGCGCCACGGCCACGACCGTTCTTTCGGGATCGCCGGCCAGTTCGTCCTTCAAGGCCCAGCGCGCAGCGGCCCGCACCTGGGCCGCGCCGCCGACCGGCAGATCCAGCCAGCGCACCAGAACATCGGCGCCCGGCGCCACGGCGACGGTGCGGACATCGGGCGTCGTCAGGGGGTCTTCGAGCAACAGCGACCCGCGCTGCAACACCCGCCCGCCATCGTCGAAGGTCAGGAAGGGCGCGGGCATGGAGGCGGCCGGCGGGATGATGACGATACGGGTCTGGCTCATTCTTCAGGGGTCCAGCGGCGAATGACGGTGCGCACCGCGCCGTCGGGCGCGGCGTGGATCAAGGCGGTTCGGACGGCGCGACCGCCGGCATAGTCGACGTCGACCGTCAGATCGAAATAGCGCGTGACCAGCGTCACCTGCTCACGGGTCTGATCATCGGGTGAATAGGTCTGCAGGGCCGGCTGCCCCCAGAAGGCGTCCGTAGAGGCCCAGCCCTGGCGCGGTCGGGCGGCGATGGCGGCCCGCGCGCCCTGAACCCCGACCGCCCCCGCGGTCAGCATGGTCAGAAGCGGCGCCTGATCGGGCGTCAAGGTGTTGACGTTCAACTTGGCCGGTTGGGCCGTCGGCAGGGCGCAGACATAGGGTCGAAGCCGATCATAGAGACCGGCGTCGATGTGGGCGACCGCCCGCATCTCGCTGACGTCGGCCAGCACGACCCCGCCAGTCCTGTAGGGCGTGGCGAGCCCGGCGTAACGCGCGTCCTCGGCCCCGCCCGGCGCGGCCTCCGCATCGGCGTCCATCCAGTCGGTCAGGGCGGCGGCGGCGGCGGCCATCCGGGCGCGTGACACGCCCAGGGCGGCCCCCAGGGCGATGAACTGGGCCGCGCCCTCGGGCCGGGCGAACAGATCTTCCCTCTGGCCATAGACCAGCGAGTTCAGGTTGAAACAGGCCTGACCGTCCGTGACGACGGCGCGGATCGCGCCCTCTTCGATCGGGAAGTTCAGCAACCGGCCGTTCCAGCGCGGCTCCAGAGGGGTGCGGAGCGGATCGGCCTTGATCAGGTCGGCGATTTGGCGACGGGCCAGGCTCTCGGCCCCGGCGGCGTACCACTGTGCCTGGGCCTGGACGTCGGCGTTGGTGGTGCGGCGCACGGAAAAGCGCACGTCGTCCAGCAGAACGACCGCCACGGCGGCCATGACGGCCACCAGCAGCAGGACGGTCAACAGGGCCATCCCTTCGCGCGACGTCCGCCCCCGCCTCATGCCGATGCGACCAGAAAAAGCTGTTCCAGCCGTCCCACCCCGTCCAGGGTCATGACGATACGAACCGCATCGGGCAGCGGGCGGTCGCTGGAGGTGATGAAGGCCTGGGCTTCCGACCCGTCCTGAATGAAGGTCACGGCCGCGTCCTTGACCCCGCGACAGAGGACTTGAGGCGGTCCCGGGCGCGCGCCGTCCAGATAGGGGAAGACCCGCCGCTCCAGACGCCCCTCCACCACCCGATATTCGACCCTCTGCAACGACGCCCGCGGGGCCTGGCCGGGATTGGACCAGCCGTTCCGAACCAGGGTCAGGATCGGATCGCCGGGCTGCTCCTGCCCCATCAGGGCGCGCGGCAGAGGCCGCCCGGTCGGGGCGCGAACGCGGCGCGGCGCAGCCTGGGCCAGGTCGGCCTTCAACAGGGCGTGCATGCGCTGAAGATCGCCGATCCGGTCGGTCTCGGCGCGCAGAGCGAACCGGGTGTCGATCGTCTGGCTCAGCACCAGGGCGCCCGCACCGGCCAGGAGGGCGAAGATCGCCAAGGCGACCAGCACCTCCACCAGGGTGAAGCCGCCGCGCCTCCCAAGCCTGTGGCCCACGCGCCTCATGCCGCGGCCGCGCGGAACAGGACCCGGTCGGCGACCTGGCCTTCGTCGGTGAAGACGCGAACGTCGATCCGGCCCAGGCCAGGAACCTCAGTTCCCGTCACCACCCGCCGCCAACGCCAGACGCGGCCCGCCAGCTCGACCTGGCCCGAGGTTTCACCGGTCGGCAGGCTGGACGCCAGCATGGCCTCTGCCGCCACGTTTTCAGCGACGACCCCGCCCAGGGTCCGGGCTTCCAGCCGGACCGCCGAGCGTGTCGCCTCTCCCGACAGATTCAACAGGGCCATCGCCGCAAGAGCGAAGACCGCCAACGCCACCAGCATCTCGATCAGGGTGAAGCCGGCGCGGCCCGCCGCTGACGATCGGACGGCCTCAACCATTGATCGACACCTCGCCCGCGCCGTCGATCGAGATGGTGCGGACCTGTTCGTCACGGCTCAGCCGAACCTGCGCCGGATCGGCGATTCCCGTGGGATCGAAGACGATGCGAACAGGGCCGGCGGGCGCCGCGACGCCCTCCGCCCAGGTTCGAGGCGTGAAGACGCCGTTCAGCGGCGTCCAGGCCGTCCCGTCGAACTGCGCGAACCGATAGCCGGATGCGTCCGCCTCGACCGCCACCGGACGGTTGGTCATGATGGCCTCCTCTCGGGCGCGCGCCAGCCGAGCGGCGAACTGCTCGGCCTCCACCCCGACGGCCGGTCGAGGATCGGGCATGGAGAGCACCACCGCCCCAGCCGCCAGCCCGATCACCGCGATCGTGACCATCAGCTCGACCAGGGTGAAACCGGCTTTTCTTTTGGCGCTATCGCTCACCGCGCGGCGGCGCGCGGCTTGAGCGCGGTCAGCCCTGCCAGTTGCCGAGGTCCGCATCATTGCCCTCGCCCCCTTCCTTCCCGTCCGCCCCCAGGGAGAAGACGTCGAACGGCTGGCCGTGCGTGCTTTGGCGGCGGTAGCGGTAGGGATTGCCCCAAGGATCTTCGGGCAGACGACGCACATAGCCGCCCTCGCGATACCGCTCCGGCTGGGTCAGACCGGCGGGCGCCGACACCAGGGCCTGCAGCCCCTGCTGATCGGTGGGGAAGTTCAGATTGTCGAGGCGATAGGTCTCGATCGCCTGTTCCAGAACCGCGATGTCCGCCTTGGCCTTGGCCACCATGGCCCGGTCCTGGCTGGGCAGGACATTGATGGCCACGACCGTCGCCAACAGGCCGATGATGACGATGACCACCATCAGTTCGACCAGGGTGAAACCTTGCCGTTTCCGTCTCTTGTTCTGATTTTCTGAAGTCATCACTAAACGCTCCTCACCCCATCGCCAGGGTGTTGATCTGAAGAATGGGCAGCAGGATCGACAGGACGATCAGGGCCACTACCCCGCCCATGACGACGATGATGGCCGGCTCCAGCAGGCTCAGCATCACGGCGGTGAAGGTGGCGAACTCTCGCTCCAGATAGTCGGCGGCGCGCTCCAGCATAGGCTCCAGCCGGCCGCTGCTCTCGCCCGAAGCGGTCATATAGACCAGCAGCGGCGGGAAGACGCCGGCGCGGCGCATAGCGGCCGACAGGCCCCCGCCCTCGCGAACGGCCTCGGCCATGGTCTCTGTCGCGCGTCTCAGGGCCCGGTTCGACACCGTTCGGGCGGTGATCGTCAGCCCCTCCAGCACGGGCAGGCCGGCCTGAATCATGGTTGACAGGGTCCGCGCCATGCGCGCGCCGTGCAGGTCGCGCGTCAGCCGGCCGACGACCGGCAATCTCAACATCGCCTCATCCATGCGCAGACGGGTTGCAGGATGGCGCCGCGCGGCCACGCCCCCGCCGATCAGGGCCGCCAGGATCAGGATCAGCAGCCAGCCCCAGTGCCGCATCAGCGTCGACAGGCCGATCACCATCCGGGTCAACAGCGGCAGGGTCTGGTTCATGCTTTCGAACTGATCGACCACCTTGGGCACGACAAAGGTCATCAGCACCGCGATGACGCCCAACGCTACCACCGCCAAGACGGCGGGATAGACGATCGCCGTGATCACCTTGCCCCGCACCTGCTGGTCCCGCTCCAGCCCGTCGGCCAACCGTTCCAGAATGGGTTGCAGCGCGCCGGACTGTTCGCCGGCCGAGACCATGGCCCGGTAGAGCGGCGGAAAGGCGCGGCCCTGCACCGACATGGCGTCGGACAACCGCCGCCCCTCCATCACCCCGGCATGAACGCCTTCCAGCACGCGACGCACGGCCGGCCGATCCGCCTGGAGGGCCAACGTCCGAAGCGCCTCCTCGACCGGAGAGACGGAAATCAGCGTCGCCAGCTGCCGGGTCGTCAGGGCCAAGGTCTTCGCCCCCAGACGGACGCCGGCGCCGCCCTGTAGGGGCCGTTCGCCCCGCGACCCGACACGAGCCGGCGTGAGTTCCAACGCCATCAGGCCGCGACGGCTCAACTGTCCCCTCGCCGCCGTCTCGTCCGCCGCAGTCAGGGCGCCGGACACGGTTCGGCCGACCGCATCGACGGCGACATAGTCGAAGCCCGCCATCAGGCCGCCTCCGCCGGGTCGGCCGCCGTTTCCTGGCGAGCCACGCGCACCGCCTCCTCGACCGAGGTGACACCCTCAAGCACCAGGGCCCGCGCCCGATGCCCCAGGGTTCCTGCCCCATCGAAGGCGGCGGCGACCAGAGCGTCCTCGTCCGCCTCAGCGGCGATCAGGCGACGCAGGCGGTTGCCGACCTTCATCACCTCATAAAGGCCGATCCGACCGATATAGCCGGAGCCGCCGCAGTGGCTGCACCCCTGCGGGCGCCAAACCGTGACCCCGGCCTTGGCGCCGATCAGCTTGGCGGTCTTCTTGTCGGCGACCTCGGGGATGCGACAGTGTTCGCACAGACGGCGCACCAGCCGCTGGGCCACGATCAGCCGCAGGGTCGAGGCCAGGAGGAAGGGCTCCACCCCCATGTCGCGCAGACGCGTCACCGCCCCCGCCGCGTCGTTGGTGTGGACGGTGGACAGGACCAGATGGCCGGTCAGGGCGGCCTGGACAGCGATGGCGGCGGTTTCGACGTCGCGGATTTCGCCCACCATGACCACGTCCGGGTCCTGGCGCAGAATGGCCCGCAGGCCCGCAGCGAAGGTCATGCCGACCTTGGTGTTGACCTGGGTCTGGCCGACACCGTCGATGGCGTATTCGACCGGGTCTTCGACCGTCAGTATGTTGCGCGTCTGGTCGTTCAACAGGGCCAGGCCCGCATACAGGCTGGTGGTCTTGCCCGAACCCGTCGGCCCGGTGACCAGGATGATTCCGTTCGGCTCGGCCAGGGCCGCGCGGAAGGCGGCCAGGGCGTCGGGCGCCATGCCCAGGCGGTCCAGGGTAAGACCCGCCTGATCCTTGTCCAGGATCCGCATAACCACCCGCTCGCCGCCGCGCGACGGCAGGGTCGAGACCCGCACGTCCAACGTCTTGCCGCCCAGAGCCAGGGGGATGCGCCCGTCCTGGGGCACCCGCTTCTCGGCGATGTCCAGGCGGGCCATGACCTTGATCCGCGACACCAGAAGCGGCGCGATGCGCGGGTTCAGGCTCAGGGCCTCGCGCAGCACACCGTCGATCCGCATCCGCACCAGAAGCGCGCTCTCATAGGTCTCCAGGTGGATGTCCGAGGCGCCGGTCCGCACCGCCTCGGCGATGATCCCGTTGATCAGCCGGATCACCGGGGCGTCGTCGGCCGTATCCAGCAGGTCGGCCGCCGCCGGGATGTCGTCGATCAGACTGTCCAGCCCGGCCGGCATGTCCAGATCCTCGCCGTCCGCCGCCGCCAGATGATCGCCCGCATAGATCTCGGACAGCTGCCGGTCGAAGGCGGCCTGGCTGAGGGGCTCCACCGCCAGCGGCCGACCCAGCACCCGCCGCGCCTCGATCAGCCCCCTGGGGTCGGCGCCCTCGCGCAGGCCCACCCGCGCCACATCGCCGGCGTCCAGCAGCAGGACGCCGTGCCGTTTGGCGAAGCCGTAGGGCAGGCTTGGGCCGACCAAGGTGATCATGGCGTCAATGTCCCGCCGACGGCAGGGGCGCGGCCTCGACCGGGGCCACCGGGGCGGTCACGCCCGTCGGCGCGATCACCATCGGCTCGCCCGTCGCCGGGGCGGCCGGGGCCTGGGTCCGCATATAGTCTCGCACCAGGGCGTCCAGGCTGGGCTCGCGATCCGGCTGCACCGCCTGCTGCTGGTCGCGGATATAGCCCCAGCGGTCCGCAGCCAGACCTTGAGCCTCTTCACGGGTGCGGATGATGGTGGGGCGCAGGAAGACCATCAGATTGGTCCGCCCGCGCTGACGGCTGTTCGAGCGGAACAGGGCGCCGACGCCGGGCAGGTCGCCCAGGCCGGGGATCTTGTCCGCCTGAATGATGTCGTTCTGGTCCAGCAGCCCCCCGGCCACCGCAATGTCGCCGTCGTCGACGACAAGGGTCGTCTGCAGCTCGCGCTTGTCGAAAACCAGATCCGTCGTGCTGCTGGTCAGACCGCCGTTGATGGCCGACACCTCCTGACGCAGCGTCAGGGTGATGGAGCCCCCGGCGTTGATCTGGGGCCGCACCGTCAGCCGCACCCCGATGTCCTTGCGGTCGGTGGTGGTGAAGGGGTTGGAGTTTCCGTCCAGCAGGGTCTGGCCCGTGGTGATCGGCACCTCCTGCCCGACCAGGAAGGTGGCTTCTTCGTTGTCCAGCGTCATGATCGACGGCGTCTGGAGCAGGTTGGAGCCCTTATCGGTCTTGGCCGCATTGATGATGAAGCCGAACAGGCCGTCTTCGACCTCGAACCCGCCGCCGCCGACGAAGCCGTTGGCGCCCACCAGACTGTTCAGGGCCAGGGTCTGCAGCTGTTCGCGCAGAGGATCGTCCTCGTCCAGCTGCCCCGCATAGGCGCCGCCGGCCATTTTCACCAACGGGGTGGCGTTGTCAGTATAGTTGGTCAGGCCGACGCCGTTCTCCCCGCCGTACAGCCACTGGACGCCCAGTTCGCGCACGGCGTTGTCGCTCAGCTCGACCACAATGGCCTCGATCAGCACCTGCTGGCGGCGCACGTCCAGGCGACGGATGACGTCGGCCAAGGTGCGCTGCATGTCGGCCGGCCCGGAAATCACCAGGGCGTTGGCGCCGGGGAAGCGGGCGATGGTGGCGCGATGGCCGGTGGCGGTGACGGAGGACGAGCCGATGGCGCCGCCCTCGGCGTCTCCGCTCCCCAAGCTGGCGGCGGCGCGCGACAGGCCGCTGGAGGCGCTGGTCGTCGATCCGGTCGCGGCGGTGCGCAAGCCCTGGCTCGTGCTGTTGGAGGCCGTCACGGGCTGGCCCACCACCTGTTGCAACACCGGCAGAAGCTGCTCGGCATTGGCGTGTTCCAGGAAAACGACGTTCACATCCTGGTTCGCCCTCGACCGGCCGTCCAGGTCATGGATCAGGCCGCACACCCGCGCCAGGGCCTGGCCGTCGCCGCGCAGGACGATGGAGTTGGAGCTTTCGACCGGCGTGACCGTCACCATGCCCTGCCCGCCCCCGGGCGCGGCCATCACCTGTTGCAGCACCCCGGCGATCTCGCGCGCGGAGGCGTTCTCTAGGGCGACCACCTCATAGCTGGACCGATCCACGTCGATCCGGCCGATCAGCGAGCGGATGCGCGCCAGATTGTCCGAGAAATCGGCCACCACCACGCTGTTGGCGCCCGGATTGGCCAGAACCTGGCCCTGAGCCCCGACCAGGGGCCGAATAGTCTCCGCAGCCGAGGCCGCGTCGATGTTGCGCAGTTGGAAGACCTCGGTCGAGAACCGCTCGGCCCCGACGGTGGACGGTCCCTGGGCCGCGCCCTGGGCGGGACTGATCCGATAGGCGCCCGACTGGGTCGGCGTCACCACCAGGCCGTTGGCCCGCAGGGTGGACAAAAAGACTTCAAACAGTTGGGCCCGACCCAGCGGGCGCTCACTGGTCACCGTCACCGTACCGGTCACGGCCGGGTCGACGATGAAGGTGCGGCCGGTGGTGCGGGCCACGTCCTGGATGAAGGCGCGAATGTCGGCACCCTGGACGTTCAGGGTCTGGCGCGCCTCCTGGGCCAGGACCGGCGAGGCCGCGACCGGCGCCTGAAAAGCCAGAACCAGGGCCAGCGCCCCGACGCCGGAGCGCATCAGCCGGTGGCGCAGAGAGACGGTCATGGTCGCGTCCTTATGGTGGTGGTGCGGGTCTGACCCCCGCGCTCATACTGGATTTCGGCAGAGGAAGCGTCGGCCAGCTGACTTCTCAGGGCGCCGACCGCTTGAGGGCTGTTCAGGGCCACGCCGTTGACCGACAGAATGACGTCGCCCGCCTGAAGACCCGCGCTGCGAAGCTCCGACCCGTCTCCGGCGGACGAGACGGTCAGGCCTTTGACGCCCAGCCCCTGCAGCCTTGGGCGCAAAGCGGCCTGAGCGATCAGGCGTTGGGGATTGACGACTGCGGCTGCGGCCGCGTTCGAGGCGGGGGAAGCGGCGGGCGGGGTCACGATCTGGGGGGTCGAGGGCGGCGGCGGGGGCGACGCGGCCCCGGCAGGCGCATCCGTAAACTCCAACCGGGTCAGGGACTGGCCCCGCGCCAGGGTCACGAAGTCGGGAGCGACAGACTGCAACACCAGTCCGGGCTCGACCTCCTCTCCGACGCCGACGGAAATCTGACGCCCGTCAGCCAGGCCTATGATGGCCGAGCCGCCGCCCACGCCGCCCGCGCGGACGCCGAACAGACGCATCTGACTGGCCTCCGCGCCCGAGGCGCCGGCCAGGGCCCCCTGCCCTCCGGTGCGGAAGAAGGCGTCAAACCGCGACAGTATGCTGACGTCGACAGGCCTAGCCACAGCGGCGGCGGCCGGCGCCTCAGCCTGGGGCCTGGGCGCGGCGAACAGCCAGATCAGACGGCCGGCCTGCACCAGCAGCAGGGCGATCAGAAGGAGTTCCACGAGGCGGCGCAGCGGCAGACGACGCCCCCTGTCCAGGGCGGCGGAGAGGCTGAGGTTGCGGATGTCAGCAATCACGACGCCAAGCCCGTGCCGGCCCCCGACGGCCGCGAATGGCGTGTAGAACAATCGTCCGTATGCGGGCCTCACCGAAGTGTGAAGACGTGGATAACTTCTCGTGACAGTTCAACTGTGTACGGACATTTAAATCGAAACGGCCGGGAGGCGTTCGCCTCCCGGCCGTCGATGGTTTGCGGTTCTGACGGCTCAGAAGCGCGCGGTCAGGCTCACCGAGGCGCTCTGACCCAGGTCATAGTTGTTGACCCGGATCTTGGCGCCCCGCTCCTGGTATTCGTCGAAGTCGGTTCCCAGCAGGTTCCGCAGTTCCAGGGCGAAGCCCATGTCGCGGTCCATGACGGTGAAGTCCTTGCGATAGACGAAGTCCAGGAAGACGCCCGGATCTTGAATGAAATCCGGTTCGCGGCTGGTGCTGATGCCGGCGCCGCGGGCGGTGATGCGATCGCTGACATAGTTGACGATGATCGTCGCCTGAGACCGGGCCGTGTCGTCTTCCCACCCCAGTTGCAGGTTGGCGACGTGATCCGACTGGCCTTGCAGACGGCTGCCGTCCTGAATGAAGAAGGAAGCCTGTTCCGGCGTACCGGCGCCGCCCAGGGTCAGCACCGTATCGCCCGAGCTCACCTTCACCTCAGAGTCGGAGTAGGTGTAGTTGGCCTGGACCAACCAACGCTTGTTGGCGATGAAGGCCATGGGCTGGTCGGGGAACTCGAAATACTTCTTCACCTCGACCTCGGCGCCCATGATGGTCGCCTTGGGCGCGTTCAGGAAGGACTGCTGGCGCTGGTTGCCGACATCGACGATGACGGATTCAACCGGCTTGTCCATGTCCTTGTAGAAGACGCCGGCGGTGATGAACTGCTGGCGGGCGAAGTACCATTCGTATCGCGCGTCCAGGTTCAGCAGTTCGGTGTCCACCAGGTAGGGGTTGCCGATGAAGATGCGGTCGCTTTCCGGATCGGTATAGGCCTGGGGGGCCAGTTCGCGGAACTGCGGGCGACCGATCGTCTTGGACGCGCCGAACCGCAGTTGCTGATCCTCAGCGAAGTTCCAGGTCGCCGTCAGCGAAGGCAGCCAATACTGTTCCTCGATTTCGGTGGCCTTATAGGTCGAGGCGCCGCCGAAAACGTCGCGCGGGGTGACGCTCTGTTGGCCGTCCTCGAAGCGGACGCCCACCGTCGTGCGAACCAGCGGGATGATCTCCGCATCGATCATCGCATAGGCCGCATTGACCTGAAGCTCGGCGTCATAGGCGCTGGCGCCGTTGCTGCCGGCGATTTCGCGCAGCTGCAGAGTGTTCGGATTGATGTTGTAGTCTGAGAACAGATAATCGACCCGCGCGTGACGCTGGCTGTCGGTCAGGCCGTTTACGGCTTCGAACTGCAGATCGTGACGGGTGGCTTCGCGATTGTTGTCGAACGAGGCCACGCCGGCGCTGATGATCGCCTCGCGGATCGAGGACAACGGCAGGGTGTAAGCCACATCCACGCCGCCCGAGACGATGTCGTCGTCCAGTTCGCTGAACGAGATCAGATTGCCCTGAACGTTGTGGATGTAGTCGCCGGCGGCGTCCACGCCGTATTGGAAGCGGGACTCATAGGGCGCGTCCCGCGACGTCTTGGCGTAGGCGGCCCGCCAGTCGATCTCCAGGGCGCCGTCCATGAACTGGTGTTCGCCAGCCAGCTGGCTCGTGAACAGCTGGCGCACGAACCATTCCGTATAGTCGTTGCGGATGACGCTTCCGCCCGCGTCGAAGTCCGGGCCGGCGGCCGAACGCGCTTCCTTGGTGGTGTTGCGGACGTACAGGTTGGTCCACTTCAGCTCATGATCGACCGTCTTCAGCGACAGGCCGCCGAGCATGTTCAACCGGATGTCGTTCTGGTTCGATTCGACGTCATAGGAAGAGGAGACCTCCAGGGCGTCGCCCTGGAACTGGCCCTCTTGCTGAACGCCGCGACGGGCGCGCCAGCTGTTGTCATAGCCGGCGACCGCGATAAGGCCCAGCGTCCCCAGGCCGGTGTCCTGCGAGAACCCGCCGGCCAGCTCGACGCCGCCGTCGATCGGGGTCTTCTCGCGTTGCAACAGCCGAAGCGGGGCGTTCTCCAACGACTGCCCCATGGCCTGAAGCTGGGCGGCCGAGAAGTTGGCGGTGTTGATCTGCTTGCCCTGGTCGAAGGCGATGCGGATGGCGCCAGGCACGTCGCGGGTGTCGTCGTCGAAGCCGGTGAAGTCGGTGCGCGACCCGTAGTAGATCAGGCTTTCCTTGCCCGTCGATTCCGTGTTGCCGCCCAGCGACAGCTTCATGTTGAAGAAGGGTTCGTTCGGGGCGTCGATCGTGTGCAGATCGATCACGCCGCCGCCGAATTCGCCGGGAAAGTTGGGCGAATAGGTCTTCTGAACCGTCACGCCGTCCAGGATGCTGGAGGGAAACAGGTCCAGGGGCACGACCCGTTGCAGAGGCTCGGGGCTGGGCAGTGGCGAACCGTTCAGCAGGGCCGACGAATAGCGCTCGCCCAGGCCGCGGACGTAGATGAACCGGCCCTCGACGATCGACAGGCCGGTGACGCGGGTCAGGGCGGCGGCGGCGTTGCTGTCGCCGGTGCGCTCCAGGTCTTCCGAGGTCAGGAAGGCGGCGACTTCAGAGCTTTCGCGGTTTGGCTCGGGGATATAGCGCCCCAGGACGACGATCTCGCCGACGTCGGTCGCCTGTTCCTCGACCTGCTCGGCCGGGGTCTGCGTAGTCGGGGCCGTCTGGGCGAACGCCAGGCCGGGCGCAATCAGCGCGCTGGTGGCGAGAAGGACCCCGCTCAGGGTCAGAGTAAGTCTATTCATGGTCTGCGCCTTGAAGGGGTCAGGAAACGCGAAGAACCGGCGGCGACCCTGAAGGCCGCCGCCGGCGCTGTCGTCATCAGCAGGGAGAGCCGGCCGTCAGGCCGCAGGTCCAACCCTGCCACCAGGTGTCCTGGGCGTTCCGCACAGCGCCGATGTAGTTGACGCTGTCGAAGAAGCTGTAGACCGTCTTCGGATCGATCGCCGTCACGGCGTTCTCATTGGCGCCGTTGATGAAGGCCAGGTTCTGGTTGGCGATGGTCGTGCCGGAAGCCGGGGCCGTCAGGGTCGAAGTTCCCGCCGCCGTCACATTGGTGTTGCGGGCGTTGGTGAACACCGCCGTCGAACGGGCGACGTTGGCCGGACGGTAGGAGACCGAGCAGGACATGTAGATCGAACGCAGCGAAGGCGTCGTGCCCCCGTCGAAGCTCGTCTGGGTGTCGGCGTCAGCGATGTCGAAGCAGCCGGCGACCGAGCCCGTCGTCGAGGTGGCGACGATGTTGATCAGGGTCGGGTTGGTGCCGGTGTCGAAGTGCATGACCGTGTGGGCGTCGGTTGGGGCGTTGCGGCCGACCAGGGTCCAGTTGGCGATCTTCGGCTGCGACAGATAGCGCGAAGCATAAGGCGTCGAAGACGGAGCCGACGAGAACTCGAAGCCGGCCGACCGGCTGGTCGAGTTCGGGGCCCGCTGGGTCACGATGCCGAACTGGGCGCCGCCGCGCCAGCCGGTGTCGGTGTCCAGACCGTCGTCGTCGGCGCCGTTGATGACGATGTGCTTGAGGTTGGCGTTGCCGCCGAAGATCTCGATGCCGTCGTCGGAGCTGTTGTAAGACTGGATGTACTCCAGAACCGTGCCGGAGCCGACGCCGGCCAGGGTCAGGGCCTGCAGCTCATTTCCGGTCGAGATTTCAAAGCCGGAATATTTGATCTGGACGTAGCGCAGACGGCCCGAGTTGTCGGTCGCCGTATTGCCGCCGTAGAAGGCGTTGGTGCCCTCGACCTGGCCGGTGCAGGTGACCGGCGCCGTCAGCTGGCAGTTGGCCTGGGGCGCGCGGCCGGCCAGGACGATCCCGCCCCACTGACCTTGCGAGGTCGCCGTGGCCGTGCCCTCGACGTCCTGGCGGCTGGTGAAGATGATCGGCTTGGTGGAGGTGCCCTCGGCGTAGATTTGCGAGCCGCGGTTGACCAGCAGATAGTCACCGCCGCTGGAGGCGAAGATCTTCACACCCGGTTCGATGGTCAGGATGCCCTGCGTGCCCGTGGTCGAGGCGGGATCGATGCCGCGGTCGGTGCCCACCTCGGTGCGGCCGCTGATCGAATAGATGGTGCCGGCGCGGACGGCCAGGCTGAGGTTGCCCAGAATCTGCTGCGGCAGTTGGCAAACGCGCAGCGAGCCGTTGGCGATGGTGCCGACATTGGCCAGGCCGGTCGGGCAATCCGCAGCGGGCGTGCCGGGGGCCGGCGTGTTGCCGCCACCGTTGTTGCCGCCGTTGTTGCCGCCGTTGCCGAAGTTGCCTTCGCCGGGCGAAGCCACTTCCGCCGAGCCGCAGGCGGCGAGCGCGAGGGCGCTGGCCGCCGTCACGAGCAGGGTTTTCATCTGAAGGCCGGTCATCGTCAGTCCACCGTGTCTGGTCAAAGAGCTATGACAGGGGGCGCCCGAGCCCATGCCCGGCCGCAAAGACGTGATCGCCCCTCCTGCCCGAGTGGAGTCATTAGGGATGATGTGTGAAGGCGCATGCGCTGTTGCGTGAAGCTTCAGCGGAGCTTTTGCTGCGGATTGCGATCCATTTTACGACAAACGATCTGCCTTCGGATCACTGGCTCTCGTCCAAGGCCCTGCGGCGGCGCGCCTTCTTCGGTCTGGCCTTGACCCAATCTGGAAATCTATCTTAGGTTGCAACGTGTCGCGCGATCCCGAAATAAAATCCGGACCTCCACGTCCCGCGCAAGACCGGCGCGCCGCCGACCCAGGGCGGCGACGCGGGTCGATCATCTTGGCTGGCGCCGTCGGCGCCTTCATCTGGCTGACGATCGCCGGCGCGGCCTGGCTGGCGGCGCGGGCCCTCGGTTGATCAGTCGCCGTTCCACCACGTCAGGCTGACGGGGAACCGGCGATCGCCCACCTGAACGGCCCCGCTCATAACCGGCGTCTGGTCGCCCAGATTGCGTCTGGCGGTCGCCAGGGCGCCCTGGTCGATCCGCAGATCCAGACGCACCGCCTCTCCGCGCGCAGCGGTTCCCGTCATCCGCAGCCTATCGTCCGTGATCTCATAGGCCTGCAGCGACACCGGCGGCGAGCCGTCCGAGCCGGCGAGGGTCAGGATCAAAGGCGCGCCCGCCCGCGATCCCCGCTCCCACGCTTCAAAAGCCGCGATCTGGCCGACGAACAGCCCGGCCAACTCCCCCGGTGCAGCCCCGCCCCCAACCGGCCGATACTGGCCCGAGACGTCGCCGCTCAGATGGTGACGGAAGGCCGCCTCAACCGGCGCCCGCTCTGCGGTCTCCGTCCCCCGACGCACTCCGCCCTCCCGGCCTTCGCACGCCGCCAGGGCTGCAATACAGAGAAGAATCCCGCCCAGGCGCCGCATCAGCGATCCAACGACCGGTCCAGAGCCCGGAATCCGGCGATGGCCAGTTCGGTCGAGGCGGCGAAGACCTCCGGCTTGATCCGCTCGAAGTCGTCGCTGGGGCGATGATAGTCGGGGTGATAATCGACGCCCATATAGAGGAAGGGAACCCCGGCCTCATGGAAGGGGGCGTGATCGGAGGCGTCCACCCAATTGTCCTCTCCCTCGTCCTGCGGCGTGTCCTTGCCGAAGGCGAGGCGGACCGGCCCTACCGGGGCGATCGGCTCCAGGATCGGGCGTAGACTCGGATTCTGATAGGTCCCCGTGACCCATAGCCGCCCATCGGTCTCGGCCCGCGCCGTCATGTCGAAGTTCAGGTTCAGGGCGACGGCGGACAGGGGCATGGGCGGGGCCTTGACGAACTCTTTCGCCCCCAGAAGCCCGCGCTCTTCCCCGTCGAAGAAGACGAGCAGAACGCTGTGCTCCGGCGCCTCGGCCTTCAGCCGCTTGGCCAGCTCCAGGGCGGTCGCGACGCCGGAGGCGTTGTCGTCGGCGCCGTTGTAGATCCGACCGCCGTGGACGCCGACGTGATCATAGTGGGCCGACACGACGATATAGCGGTCGCTGACCCGGCGGCCGGGGATCAGCCCCAGAATATTGACGCCGCGATAGGTCGTCGGCCCGTTGGGCGAATCGCCCATGGCTTCGAAGGGCTGCAGCCGCCCGAACGGCGCCGGCGCCACGTCCAGGGCCTCCAGCCGCGACACGAGATAGGCCCTGGCCCGCTCTCCGCCAGTCGAGCCGGTGTCGCGCCCCTCCATCTCGTCCGACGACAGGATCCGCACGTCCGCCAACAGCTGATCATAGACGGAGGCGAGCGGGGCGACCGGCTGGCCGGCCGGCGTCGCGGTCGGCGTGACACAGCCGGCCGCCCCAAGCGCGAGGCCCGCCGTCATGAGGGCGCTGACGAAAGAACGGACGGTCGGCATGGGCGGCTCCACGGGGTCGATACGGCAACTTAGCGCGGCGCTGCGGCGCCGTCAGCCGCGTTGACGGGATGAACCTGACGCTGCGCATGCTTTGAAACAGATGATAGGGAGTTCGACATGTCCAGCGCGATTCCCGCCTTTCCGCCCGTCGAAGACCTGACCGCCGAGACGGCGGCTGAGGAGTTGGCCTGGCTGGCCGCCGAAATGGCTCGCCACGACGCCCTCTATAATGAAGCGACGCCCGAGATTTCCGACGCGGACTACGACGCCCTGCGCGCCCGGAATCTGGCGGTCGAGGCCGCCTTTCCCGATCTGGTCCGCCCCGACTCTCCGTCGAACAAGGTCGGCGCCGCCGCCTCCAGCCAGTTCGCCGAGGTGCGCCACGGCGTCCCCATGCTGTCGCTGGACAACGCCTTCGACGAGGGGGAGGTGCGCGACTTCGTCGCCCGCATCGCCCGCTTCCTGAAACTGCCGGCCGACGAACCCATCGCCTTCGTCGCCGAGCCCAAGATCGACGGCCTGTCCGCCAACCTCCTCTATGTCGACGGCCGCCTGACCCTCGGCGCCACACGCGGCGACGGCCGCACCGGCGAGGACGTGACCGCCAATCTGAACACCATCGCCGATGTGAAACAGGCCCTGGCCGGCGACGACTGGCCCGACCGGATCGAGATCCGGGGCGAGGTTTACGCCCCCAATGACGCCTTCGCCGCCTTCAACGCCGCCGCCGAGGCCGAGGGCCGCCGCACCTACGCCAACCCCCGCAACTTCGCTGCGGGCTCCCTTCGCCAGAAGGACGCCCGGATCACGGGCAAAAGGCCGCTGAACTTCTTCGCCTACGCCTGGGGCGAACACTCCAGCGATTTCGCCGAGACCCAGTGGGAGGCCCTGCAAAAGCTCAAGGCCTGGGGCTTTCCCGTCAACGCCCGCTCGCGCCGGGTCGAGGGCGCCGAGGGCCTGATCGCCGTCTATCGCGAACTGGAACGCGACCGCGCGACCCTGGGCTATGACATCGACGGCGTGGTCTACAAGGTCGACCGCATCGACTGGCAACGTCGCCTGGGCTTCGTCGCCAGAAGCCCCCGCTGGGCCATCGCCCACAAGTTCCCGGCGCAACAGGCGACCACGGTGCTGGAGGGGATCGACATCCAGGTCGGCCGCACCGGCTCCCTGACCCCCGTGGCCCGGCTCCACCCCGTCACCGTCGGCGGGGTCGTGGTCAGGAACGCCACCCTGCACAATGAAGACGAGATCGAACGTCTGGATGTCCGCGTCGGCGACACCGTCCGCCTGCAACGCGCCGGCGACGTCATCCCCCAGATTCTGGGCGTGGTCCCGGAGCTGCGCCCCGCCGACGCCGTCCCCTATGTCTTCCCCGACAAATGCCCGGTCTGCGGCTCCGAGGCGGTGCGCGAAGGCGAGGAGGTCAAGCGCCGCTGCACCGGCGGCCTGATCTGCGACGCCCAGATCGTCGAGCGGCTGAAGCATTTCGTCAGCCGCCGCGCCTTCGACATCGAAGGCCTGGGCGAGAAACAGCTGGTCGCCTTCCACGCCCGCGGCTGGATCAAGGAGCCCGCCGACATCTTCCGCCTGGCGCGCGATGCGGACCGGCTGAAGGAATTGGAGCGCGAAGATGGCTATGGCGAGACCAGCATCCGCAACCTGGTCGCCGGCATCGACGCCCGGCGCGTCATTGCGCTGGACCGGTTCCTGTTCGGCCTGGGCATACGCGACATCGGCGAACAGACCTCCATCGTCCTGGCTCGGGCCTTCGAAAGCTGGTCCGCGCTGAAGGCCGCCTGCGTCCAGGCCGCCTCGGGTGTGCCGTCCGACGCCTGGACCACGCTCGCCTCCGCCCACGCCATATCGCCCCGCGTCCTGACCCTGATGGCCGAGGCGACGCCCCCCGCCGTCGATCCCTGGCCCGAGGCGACGATGGACATGAAGATCAGTCAGGCCTTCCCCGGCATGGCCGCCCCGGCCCGCCGCTCGCTGGCGACGATGGTTCAGGACTGGTCCGGCCTGGTCGAACTGGCCCGCGTGGCGCGTGAGGAAGCCCCGTCCGAAATCCTGAACCAGATCGCCGGCGTCACCGGCGTCGGCCCCGTCGCCGCCCTGGCCCTGGCCCACTTCTTCCACGAGCCGCACAATCTGAAGGTCGTCGCCGCGCTCGAGGCCGAGCTGACCGAAATCCTCGACGCCGAACGGCCCAAGTCCGACACCCCGGTCGCGGGCAAGACCGTCGTCTTCACCGGCGCCCTGGAACGCTTCACCCGCGACGAGGCCAAGGCCCGCGCCGAAAGCCTGGGCGCCAAGGTGTCGGGTTCCGTCTCCAAAAAGACCGACTATCTCGTCGCCGGTCCCGGCGCCGGCTCAAAGCTCAAGGACGCCGAAAAGCACGGGGTTCGGGTGCTGACCGAGGACGAGTGGCTGGCCCTGATCGGGGGATAGGTCGGGGCTCAGCCGGTCCGCGCGCGGAACGCCCGCAGCTCCAGCTGCGAAAAGCTTCCCTAAGGTCCGGTTTTTGTTGGCGATAAGGTGATCGGCAGAGCCTTGTTTTGATCCAAAACCGGGATCACCTTGCGCTCAACGGGCGGCGTCGCCGACCCGAACAGAGGAAACGACGATGAAGACCAAGATCATGCTGGCCGCCGCCGCCCTGGCGACCGCCCTCGCCTCCCCCGCCCTGGCCGGCGATCCGACTGGCCTGTGGCAGACACCGACCAACGGCGGCCAGGTGCGGATCAGCCGCTGTGGCCAGGCCCTGTGCGGAACCCTGGTGACGTCGAACCACATCCGCGCCGACCCCAATGTTCGCGACGAGCACAATCGTGACGCCAGCCTGCGGGGCCGGACCCTGCGCAATCTGCCCATGCTGTCGGGCTTTACCGGCGGCCCCACGGAATGGCGCAACGGCTCGGTCTATAATCCTGCTGACGGCCGCACCTATCGCGGCACCATCACCATGAACGGGGACAACAGCCTGAATCTGCGCGGCTGCGTCGTCGCCCCCCTGTGCAAAACCCAGACCTGGACCCGCATCCAGTAATCCTCTTCGGCGCAGAACAGCAAAGGCCCGGCCGGATCGCTCCGGCCGGGCCTTTTCATGGCGTTCAGAGCCGGGACCTCAGCGGTTCAGGGCCGCCCGCGCCGCCTCGGCATAGCGATGGCCGACCGCCGCCCCCTTGGGGAAGACGGCGTCGATTCGCGCCAGATCCTGGGGCGTCAGGACCAGGTCCATGGCAGCGACGTTCTGCTCCAGGGTCGCGACCCGGCGGGTGCCGGGAATGGGGATCAGATCGTCCCCCTGAGCCAGGACCCAGGCCAGGGCCAGCTGGGCGGCCGTGACGCCCTTGTCGGCCGCGATCGCCTTCACCGCCTCGACCAGATCCAGGTTCTTCTGGAAATTCTCGCCCATGAAGCGCGGGTTGGTGCGGCGGAAGTCGTCGGGGGCCAGGTCGTCCACCGACCTGATCTCGCCGGACAAGAAGCCCCGGCCCAGCGGGCTGTAGGGCACGAAACCGATCCCCAGTTCGCGCGTGACGGCGAAAAGCGCGTCTTCGGGCTCGCGGCTCCACAACGAATACTCCGTCTGGAGCGCGGTGATCGGATGGGTGGCGTGGGCCTTGCGCAGGGTCTCAGGCGACGCCTCTGACAGCCCCAGGAAGCGGACCTTGCCCTCGGTCACCAGCTCCGCCATCGCCCCGACCGTCTCCTCGATCGGCGTGTCGGGATCGACCCGGTGGAGATAGTAGAGATCGACGTGATCGACGCCCAGCCGCTGGAGACTGCCTTCAATGGCCCGGCGGACGTTGGCGGGGCTGCCGTCCACCATCAGCTTCGACCGGTCGGCGTTGTAGTTTATGCCGAACTTGGTGGCGATGAAGGCCCGGTCGCGCCGATCCTTCAGCGCCTTGCCGAGGAGGACCTCGTTCGTATGGGGCCCGTACATCTCGGCCGTGTCGAACAGGGTCACGCCCAGGTCCAGGGCCCGGTGGATGACGGCGGTGGACTGGGCCTCGTCGGCGCCGCCATAGAAGGCGCTCATGCCCATACAGCCCAGGCCGATGGCCGAGACTTCGGGTCCGCTGGGACCCAGTTTGCGCGTCTTCATCTGCGCTCTCCTGTCGATGTGGGGGATCGGCCCAAAAACGGAAAATGGAGGCCGACGATCAGGAGATGGGAGCTACAGGCCGGGGCATCAAGCCCGCCCGGCCTCTGCGATGGTACCGCCTCTCAGGCTTGAACTGAGGACCTCCGGTTCCACAAACCGGCGCTCTAACCAACTGAGCTAAGGCGGCCCGCGCATCGCGAGGCGCGTTCTCTACCGGTCCTGCGACAGGGGATCAAGCGGCTTGATGCGATTTCGTGACGACGCGGCACAAAAGAAAACGCCCCGGAGATGGCTCTCCGGGGCGTCTGTCCTTTGAAGGCTGCGCCTCACCCGAGGGTGAAGGGCACCCGGACGCGGAAGGTGGCGTCCTGGGCGGCGCCGTCGACGGTCCGCGGGGACAGCTGTCCACGCTGAACCACCCGAATGGCGGCGCGACCGAAGCCCATGCCGGCCGGCTCTTCCGAGACCACCCGACAGTTGGCCGGGGAGCCGTTGGCGCGAGCCGTGCACTCGACCGTGGCCGAGCCGCTGATTTCCCGTTCCAGAGCGCGGGCGGGGAAGTCGTCGGCGGTCGGACGCGGCTGGCGGGCCCACTGCACGTTCGTGATCACGGACGGCTTGGGCGGCGCCGGCGGAGCCGGAGGCGGCGGCGGGCCGGGGACGACGACGGGCGGACCGGTGTACTCGACCCGATCTTCCTTCTTCGTCGGCGTGATGTTGACCGGCGGAGGCGGAACGATGTTCGGGACGGGCGCAGGCACGCGAACCTGAAGCTTCGGCGGCGGAGGCGTATCCGTCGGCGGGGGCGGCGGGGGCGGCGGGGGCGGAGGCGGAGGAACCGGCTCGACCAACTCGACCTCGACGGACTCGTCGACGTAGTTGAACTCCTTGAGCTTAAACTTCGACTGCTGAAGGAAGAAGATCAGCAGGGCGAACAGAAGGGTGACGATCAGCAGGCACACGATCAGCACGGGGTAGGAAACCCCCATGAAGCCCTTGGCCTTGGGTACGTCGTAACGACTGCGATGATAAGTGACGTCTGTCATACTATCTCCGCCATCTAGCTCGTCGCCTGGTCTTCGCCGACCAGTGCAACGCTGTAGAAGCCGTTATCCTGCAAAGCGTTCATGACCTGCATGAAGTCGCCGTAGCGGGTGTTTTGGTCAGCCCGAATGAAGATCCGCTCATCGGCCGGGTTCCGGGAGCCGATCTGTTTGGTCAGATCTTCTCCCAGAGTTCCGATGCTGGTCTGGAAGTCGCCCACAAAGACGTCGCCGTCGTTCTGGATCGAAATATAGACCGGCTTGGGCGGGTTCGGGGCCGCCTTGGCGACGGCGATCGGCAACTCTACCGGCACCGACACGGATGCGAGCGGAGCCGCAACCATGAAGATGATGAGCAGGACGAGCATGATATCAACGAAAGGCGTGACGTTGATATCGCTGTTGGCCTCGACCTGGCTGCCGCCGCCGCCTGATTTAATCTTGGCGGCCATCCGTCTTACGCCCCCTTGTCGAGTTGACGCGAGATGCCGTTCAGCAGCTCAGCGGCGAAACCGTCGGCGCGGGTGCCGTAGGCGGCGATGCGGGTGTTGAAGTAGTTATAGAAGACCACGGCCGGGATAGCGGCGAACAGGCCGATACCGGTGGCCAGCAGGGCCTCGGCGATACCCGGAGCAACGACGGCCAGATTGGTCGTGTTGGATTCCGCGATGCCGATGAAGGAGTTCATGATGCCGTAAACGGTGCCGAACAGACCGACGAACGGACCGGTCGAACCGACCGAGGCCAGGAACTGTTGACCGCCCGACAGGCGCTTGGCCAGGCCCGACTGAACGGCGGCGACCGCGGCGGTGGCGCGGCCCATGGCGTTGTCCAGGTGGTCGCCGGTGACCGAAAGGCCGGCTTGACGCGACATTTCGATTTCGTCGGTGGCGGCGGCGGCCATGTCGGCCAGCGGGTTGCCGTCATATTCTTCCTGGGTGGCGACGGCGCGCATGTCCGCGATGGTGCGGGCGCCGCGGAAGTTTTCCAGGAAGTTGTCGGTCTTGCGGTTCAGGGCGCCGAACTCGAACAGCTTGATGAGCAGCAGGGTCCACGACAGGATCGAGGCCAGCAGCAGGCCGATCATCACGACCTTAACGATGATCGTGGCTTCCATGAACATGGAGATCGGGGTGATGCCGCCCGAATGACCGCCGCCGACGGATTCGCCGACGGTTGAGGGGTTGGCCGCATCGGCGGCCGGAGCCATGGCCGTCGGGGCTTCGGCGGGCGCGGCGGCCGGGGTCGGCTCGGCCGGGGCCTGGGCCAGAACCGGCGAGCTCGCCATCAGGACGGCCGCGCCGGCCGCGGCGAGAAGGATGTTCGTCTTTTTGCTGTTCAGCATAGTTCGCCAGTTCCTGCTTGGTCTGACTCGTGGAACCAAAGGTGCGGCCGTGTCAAAGGGCCGCCCCCCAACCTGAAATGTTTCCTTCAGAGGCCATGTCCCTGCGGGATCGCCGGCCGCTGAATTCTTGGATGGAGACATATGCGGTCGCCCGTACTGCCTCCGATGTTCGAACCGCGGGAGAACACGCCTCCTAGAATCCGTTTGACGCCTTAATGGGAGGGCGTCCCAACCCCTTTGACGAACCCTTACCGGAGCGTCAAGGGACAACAGCCGGATTTCGCCCTTGGGGAGAAGGTTCATGAGAATCTCGCCCTTTTGTCGCGCCCAGAATGGCGCAGCACGACGTTTTTGTGATGCTAATCTGTAGATTAGGGGAAGCTTGTTCGAAAACGCGCCTCGGCGCAGTTTTTAACTCTTTCAGCAGCGTTCCGTAGGTCATCCGCCCCGCGAGTCGCCGATTGCACGCGACGATCGCACGCATGAAGGCGCTTGCCGGGAAAAGATATGAGATCTGGGAAGCCCCGAAGGGAAAATGGTGCCTGGAGGCGGATTCGAACCACCGACACGCGGATTTTCAATCCGCTGCTCTACCAACTGAGCTATCCAGGCGCCGACGCGGCGTCGCGAGAGGCGGGTCTATAGGCGACACTTTTCGCACTGTCCAGCGCCGTTTCAGTCCTTTTCGTCATCCTCCTTCAGCCCCTCTCTCAAGGGAACCGGAATGACGTAAGCCCCACTGAACCAGCGTTGCAGATCCACCTCTGAACAGCGGCGCGAGCAGAAGGGCCGATATTTGGGATCGGCCTCGGCCTTTCGGCAAATGGGACAGGCGCTCATGGTTCAGCCTTCTTCTATATGGCCCCGGCCGGGCGGCAGGGCGTCGTCGGACCGCAGGCCGGCCCTCGGCCCCAGCCGGGCGATCAGGGGCGCGGCCAAGGCGGCCTCCTCGGGCGCGCAGCGGACGCTCAGCCTCGGCGTCGTCGTTTCGCTCAGCAGCCGCCGACGCAGCGCCCGAACCAAGGCCAGGGCGCGCGTGGCGACCGACGGTCCGCCGCCGTCGAACAGTCGTTCCTCGACCGGCGTCATGCGCCAGGGCAGCGACATCTGCAGCAGGCCGAACCGGCTGATCGGGCCGAAGACGGCCTGCGGTTCATGGGAAAAGGCGGCGCGGGCGATGCGGGCTTGAGCCTCCGCGTCCTGCCCGTCCCCGACCAGGTCGATGACCACCAGCCCGCCCCACTGTCTGAGACCGATCAGCCGCGCGGCCTGATGGAGCCCCTCTCGGTTGGCGGCCGCCCGCCCCTGCCGCGCGTCTCGACCGGGACTGGGCGCATAGTCGATGTCGACGGCGACCAGGGCGCGCGTCCTTTCCAAGGCGAGATCGACGCCATGGGCCGCGCTGCCCCATCGGGCGGCTAAGGCCTCTTCCTCCGCTTCCACAGCGGCGTCGATGGCGGCGACGCCCTCGATCAAGTGACTATTCGGAGCCAGGGCCTGGAGACGTTCCGCCACGCCGGGCGCGGCTTGCAGCAGACGCGGCGCGCCCTCCCCCGGCCCCAGACGACGCACGACCGGCCCCTTGCCGGCGCGGGGTTCGGCGATCACCACCACCTCCAACCGCTCGCCCTGATCGACGCGATCCTTCCGATTCAGCGGCAGGAAGGCCGGCGGGCCGGCGCCCAGGTCCATGAAGGCGCCGCGAAGGCCTGGAATGACGTCGGTCACACGGCCTACGGCCCGCGCGCCCAAACGGCACTGAGCGACGTCGTCGTCGCGATGGATGATCAGATGGGTGTAGCGGCCGTTCCGGGACGCCACGCCGCGGATTTCGCCAGGCGTGTCGTCGAGGAAGACCTCGACCGCGCCGCTCATGCGCGCCAGCCGACGCCGAGCAACAGTTGGACGGCTTCGTACAGGGGCAGCCCCATGACCGAGGGATGGCTGCCGACGATCCGCTGAACGAAGGCGCCGGCCGGGCCCTGGATGCCGTAGCCGCCGGCCTTGCCGCGCCAGTCGCCCGTCGCGACATAGGTCGCGATCTCATGATCGGACAGCGGTTTGAAGGTGACGCGGGTCTCATTGATCCGCACGGCCGTCCTGCCGTCGCGCACCACCGCCACCCCTGTGAAGACGCGATGGTTGCGCCCGGACAGCAGTTTGAGGAAACGTGCAGCCTCGGCCTCGTCCGCCGCCTTTTCAAGAAACCGACGACCGACCGCGACCACCGTGTCGGCGGCCAGAACGACGGCCTGGGGGCGACGCGAAGCGACCACCTGGGCCTTGGAGGTCGCCAGCCGCTCGGCCAGACGCGGCGGCGTCTCCCCCTTCAGCGGGGTTTCGTCGATATCGGCAGGGTCGATGTGATCCGGCTTGATTCCCACCTGCGCCAGCAATTCGATGCGGCGTGGGCTGGACGAGGCCAGCACAAGCTCCAGACGCCCTTCCGACACGAAAACGACGCCGCTCCTTATTTGAAGCGGTAGGTGATGCGACCCTTGGTCAGGTCGTAGGGGGTCATTTCCACCAGGACCTTGTCGCCCGCCAGCACGCGGATACGATTCTTGCGCATCTTGCCGGCGGTGTGGGCGATGATCTCGTGGTCGTTCTCGAGCGTCACGCGGAAGGTGGCGTTCGGCAGCAGTTCGCTGACGGTGCCGGGAAACTCGAGCAGTTCTTCCTTAGCCATGCGGCCTCTCACGCCCGGTTGATATGCGTTCAGCCCCACGCCGGGCGGGCGCGAGGGGCGGAATGGAGGGGCCTAATGCCTCAAAACGGCAAGATAGTCGAGGTCAGCCGCGACGGTAGAGGGCGCACAGCAGGGTGAACAGCCGCCGCGCCGTCTCCTGATCGACTGCGATCTTGCCTTCCAGGCGGTTCATCAGCTGTTCCGCCCCTTCGTTATGCAGTCCCCTTCGACCCATATCGACAGATTCGATCTGGCTGGGCGAGGAGCCGCGCAGGGCTTCATAATAGCTGTCGCAGATCAGTAGATAGTCTTTGATGACGCCCTTCAGCGGCGTCAGGCTGATGGCGTAGGTGCGGGCGAAGGCCTCGCCCGTGACGTCGAACACCAGACGATTGTCCTGAAGCGACAGCTTCAGCCGGTAGGACCCACCCTCTGCGCCGACGGGTTCGAAACTGTTTCGTTCGACCAGATCGAAGATGGCGACGCGGCGCTCGTGCTCGATCTCGGCCGTCGCCGCCGGCAGGGTGGCGGCGTCCAGCTCGACGGACGCCAGCTTGTGGGGGGCGCTCATACCGTCTTCCCTTCGTCCAGCCCTGCGTCGTCCAAATGGGTCGGCGCCATTCGGGCCGGCCAGCGCTCGGATATGTCAGTGACGACGGCGTCCAGGCATTCGACGTCGATTCTCAGATCACCGCCCCCGGCGAACATCAGTATGACCCGACCGCTCGGCGCCTCCGTCGGGATGAAGTCGAGCGCCAGCAGTTCCAGCGTGGCGTCCGGATTGCGCGGCAACCGCCGGCTCTTTACCCCCATGACATCGCCGAACTGCATGGCGGACATGACGCGGGTGCCGCCGCATTCCCAACAGAAGCGGCTGAAGGCGATGGTCAGGGTGCGCGCGCCCTTTTCCCAGACGATGTCGATCGGCCGGAGTATGGCGTCCTGAAGGGCGGCCGAGATGATCTGCAGATCGTCGGCGTCCTCGGCCAGCAGACGCAGCGGTTCGACCGCCGTCTTGGCTTCGGACAGGGCGCCGTCGATCTCCGCTGTCATCACTCCATCCCTTCGCTGTGACCCTTGATCCGCCGAATCTCTGCGCCGCAGGCGCCGAGCTTTTGTTCCAAACGCTCGAACCCGCGATCCAGATGATAGACGCGACCGACGGTCGTTTCGCCTTCGGCGACCAGGCCGGCGATGATCAGGCACATCGAGGCGCGCAGATCGGTGGCCATGACCTGGGCGCCGTGCAGCGTCTCGACGCCGTGCACACGGGCCTCGCCCGCATGGACGGAGATCTCGGCGCCCAGCCGCGCCAGTTCCGGCACATGCATGAAGCGGTTCTCAAAGATCGTCTCCCGCACCGTGCTGACGCCCTCAGCCGTGGTCATCAGCGCCATGAACTGGGCCTGCAGATCGGTGGCGAAGCCCGGATAGATCGCCGTCTCGACATCGACCGCCTTCAGCCGGACCTTGGGGTCGCGCTTGATCAGAACGCCGTCGTCCGTCGGCGACACCTCGACCCCGGCCTCGATCATCTTGTCGGTCAGGGCGCCGATCAGATCAGCCCTGGCCTTGGTCAACCGGACCTCGCCCCCGGCCATGGCGGCGGCGACGGCGTAGGAGCCCATTTCGATACGGTCGGGAATCACCGACCAGGTCGTCCCGGTCAGCGACGAGACGCCGGTGATGGTCAGGACGTCGGTGTCGATCCCCTCGATCTTGGCGCCCATGGCGGTCAGACAGCGCGCCAGATCGCCGATCTCGGGTTCACGCGCGGCGCGGCGCAGCACCGTCGTGCCCTGGGCCAGGACGGCGGCCAGCAGTGCGTGTTCGGTCGCCCCGACGGAGACGAACGGAAACTCGATCTCGGCGCCCTTCAGGCCGGACGGCGCCTTGGCGGTCACATAGCCTTCCTCCAGCTCGATCTCAGCGCCCAGGGCCGTGAGCGCCTGAAGATGCAGATCCACGGGCCGGGCGCCGATGGTGCAGCCGCCGGGCAGAGACACCTTGGCCTCGCCGGTGCGGGCCAAGAGCGGCCCCAGCACATTGAAGGAGGCCCGCATCTGGCGGACCAGGTCATAGGGAGCGAAGGTCGAGGTCAGGGTCTGGGCGTGGAACAGGCTTTCCTGCCCATCGGCGCCGTCGCGCTCGGTCACCTCAATGCCGAACTGGCGCAGCAACTGACCCAAGAAGCGGGTGTCGGCCAGCCGCGGCATATTGGTCAGCAGCAGGGGTTGATCCGTCAGGATCGAGGCGGCCATCAGCTTGATGGCGGAATTCTTGGCGCCGCTGACGGGGATCTCCCCGAAGAGCTGAGCGCCGCCCTGAATGGCGATACTGTCCATGACGTCCTTGAAGCGCGCCCGAAGGAAACGCCTCGGGGGGAGGGTTCTCTAGCAAGCCGGCGCGCGCTTGCCAAAGGGCGGAGCGTCCGCCGGGCGATGACTTTCAGTTGCTGTCCTTGGGCGCCGCCGGGGTTCGGGCGGGCGCTTTGCGGCGTCTCAGGTTGGCGCGCAGGGCCGCCGCCAGGCGAATGGCGCGTTCGGCCTTGGCCCGCGCCGCCTCGGACGACGCGCCGCCCTCTGGCGTCAAGCTGGGCGAGGTCTCGATGGGCGGGGCGTCGGTGTCGTGCGGCGGACGAGTCATGGGCTTAGAATGCCGCGATAACGGGGCTTGTCCAAACTTTCTTTCAGATCGTCAAAAAGCCGCTTCCCTCCCCCGAACGGTTTGGCTATACGGCCGCTTCCTCAGTCGGGGCCGCCGTAGCTCAGTGGTAGAGCGCATCCTTGGTAAGGCTGAGGTCGTGGGTTCGATTCCCCCCGGCGGCACCATCTGAGACGAAAAAGGCCCGGCGAAAGCCGGGCCTTTTGCTTGATGGAAGCCGCGCCGCTTCAGTCTGAAGCCGTCGCGCCTCGCGGCCAGGCCGCACCGTCTTCAGCGTCCCGGTCCTTGCTCCAGCTGAAGCCCATCGACAGGGATTTGCGGCTCGAATCGCCGCCGTAGCCGCGCACCCGCCCGTAAGGCGGATAGAAACCAGGCCCCCGAAGTCCGTAGCCGTAAGCCTCATAGCCGTAGCCCCAGGGCTCGTTGCGCCCCTCGCGATAGGCCAGGTCCAGACGCCCGTTTTCGCCGATCGGCATCGAGACGGCTGCGCCATAGCTGCGATAGCCGCCGGTGCCGACGCCCGCCTCGACCATGCCGTGCATCTGGCGGTCGTCCATGGGGCCTTCAGGGAGGGGCTCCTGAAAATCCACGCCGGGCGTTCTGTTGCTGAGCCAGGCCTGGATCTGCTGTTCCGTCGTCATCCCATGGGGCTGAGCGTCCTGCGCGGTCGGCGCAGGCGCAGCGGCTTCCGGGGCGGCGGCCATGGCCTGGGCCAGGGTCGGGGCGTTGGTCGGGGCGGTCGCGACGACGCCGTCAGGATCGCCGTCCGCGCCTGCGCCCGAAGCTGCGAGCGCCAAGCTCGCCACAAGTCCTGCCATCAGCATGGGCCGTCTCCTTCCGCCTCATCCTAGCACGCCGATTGCGGCCATGGTCAGGCGTTTCCGTCGCCCCGTCGCAACGGGTCCGGCAAGGGTTCGCCTTCGGGCACGAAGGTCAGAGCGACCGAGTTGATGCAATAGCGGTTTCCCGTCGGCGGCGGGCCGTCGGGGAAGACGTGGCCCTGGTGGCTGCCGCAGCGGGCGCACAGGGTCTCGATGCGAATCATCCCGTAGCTGGTGTCGCGCACCTCATGGACGTGGGCCGGATCGACAGGTTCGGTGAAGCTGGGCCAGCCGGTTCCGCTTTCGAACTTGGTGCGGCTGCGGAACAGGGGCAGGCCGCATTCCCGGCAACAGAAGACGCCCGCGCGTTTTTCGCCCAGCAAGGTTCCGCAGAACGGCGCCTCTGTGCCGTGGGACAGGAGGACGCGCTTCTCGTCGGGGTTCAGGTCCGCCTCCAGCCGGGCGCGTTCCTGATCATCGGGCGGCGTCAGATCATAGCCGGCCGAGGAGCGTCGGGGGGCTAGGGAATCGGAAAGGTCGATATCGGTCATGACCCCGAAATAGGAAGGGGCGGGCCGAGGTTCCACCCCGACCCGTCCCCTTCAGATCCGATCGCCGAGACGTCCTATTGGAACAGGCTGGCGACCCAGGCGCGCACGGCCGTCTCGTCGGCCGCATCACCCGAGTAAGCCAGGCCCTGCGTCGGCGTGTACGGGGCGTCATTGCCGCGCTGGCGGGTGGTCCAGGCCTTATGGCCATAGGTCAGTTCCGCGTAGTTCGACGGCAGACGCAGCACGGTCGGCTCGATGAAGATGGTGTCCTCAGCCGTGGTTGATCCCGCCAGACGCACGTTCGGCAGGCGGGTCAGCAGATCCAGGGTGTCCAGGCAGCCCCCGCTGCAGCCGGCGTCCACCAGAACGACCACGGGTCCGGCGACCGGATTGGCCGCGCCGGTGTCCGGCACGGACGGACGACCCGGCATGGTGAAGGTCGCCTGATTGGCCGCCAGGGCCGAATCGAAGGCCGCCACGATGGCCTGGGTCTGGTCGATCACTGCGCTGGATTCCTGCACGAAGCGAGGATCGGCCTGCATGCGGCCCAAGGTGTCGACGAACCACTGGCGATTGGCCGGGGTGGCGCGATAGGTGATGGAGCCAGCTTCCGGCTGGCGGCTGACGGTGAACTCCGGCGTCCAGATGCGATTGGCCAAGCCGTAGCCGCGGCTGGTGGCGTTCAGCGACGACCCGTCGGCGCCGCGCAGATCGATCACCAGGCCCTGCGATCCGCGAATGGCCGGCAGCTGCGCCTCGACGGCGGCGAAGAAGGCGTCCCAGCCGGCGTCGTCGGCCAGACTGTGGACATGGACCCAGGGACGACCGTTGACGGTCTCGACGGCCAGCGGCGTCGCCGGCGGCACATAGACGGTCGCGCGATAGGCGGCTTCCAGCGACGCCGCGTCGGCGGGTTGCGGCTGCATCTGGAACTCGCGGTCTCGGCGCCCGACCTTGAAGCTGCACAGCGACGGCACGCCGCCGGTGAAGGGGTTGTTGCGGTTCCACAGCAGATAGGGGGCGGTGCGGACGCGCCCGGCTTCCGTCGTCAGATCGCCTTCCCAACGGTCCAGCCGCTCTTCGGCCAGTTGAGCCGCAGTCTTGTCGCCGCACTTGACCAGGGTCGAGCCGACAGGCGGCAGGTTTCGAACGCCCGGCTTGACGTAGGAGACCACATATTCGCCGTTGCGCCAGGCCGTCGTCAGGCCCGGCCAGCCGATGGCGAAGAAGGGCCCCTGCCCTTCATAGGTCGGCCGGATCGCGGTGTTGGAATCGCGGAATCCGTTCGCATAGTAGCGCAACAGATAGGCGTGGCTGTCCCCGCTGTTGACGCGGCCGACGCGGCCCAGGGCGTCCTGATAACCGGCGTCGATCCAGTTTCGGAAGGCTTCGCCCGGCGCGCCGGGAATGACGGCGGCCGGATGGTTGGCGGCCAGGGCGTCGCGGGCGGCCTGAAGGTCTTGCTGGGCCAGTGCGCGGAAATCCTGGGCCGATGCGGCTCCAGCCGCCAGACTGAGGGACATGACGGCGGCCGAGGCGGCGGCGATCAAGCGGTTCATGGAGGCTCCTGGGCTCGGATTCTAAAGCGAGGTGGCGCCGTTAAACCTTATGGCCGCCGGGCTTGCCAACCCCCATCGGCGCCCTTTGGCGCGATTGTCGCATCCCTCGCCGAGCGCCGATACGGCTCAGAGTGGCGGGGAACTTTCCGTTACCGGACCGAATATCTGTCGGAAGCTGTTCTTCAACGCCGCATCCGCCTCGTCCATCGTGGCCAGGATTCCCAGGTCCACCAGGCTGGTCACCCCGTGCTCCTGGATACCGCACGGCACGATGCCGCCGAAATGCTCCAGGTCGGGCTCCACGTTCAGGCTGATCCCGTGGAAGCTGACCCATTTGCGGACCTTGACCCCGATGGCGGCGATCTTGTCCTCGCGCGACCAGCCGGCGCCCTTGCGCTCGACCCAGACCCCGACCCGGCCCTCGCGCACCCCGGCCTCCACGCCGAACCGGTCCAAGGCGCCGATCAGCCATTGCTCCAACCCACGCACGAAACCGCGCACGTCCTTGCCGCGCTGGTTCAGGTCCAGCATCACATAGGCCACGCGCTGACCCGGTCCGTGATAGGTGAACTGCCCGCCGCGCCCCGTGCGATGAACGGGAAAGCGCGCCGCATCGAGCAGATCCTCGTCCTTGGCCGACACTCCGGCCGTATAGAGGGGCGGATGCTCCAAGAGCCACACCAGCTCCGCCGCCTCCCCCGCCGCGATGGCGGCGACGCGAGCCTCCATGAACGACTCGGCGGCGGCGTAATCGACATAGGTCGAAGAGACGGTCCATTCGACCGGGCGGCCGTCGCCGCGACGCAGCTTCTGAAGGTCGGGACTTAACGGGTCGGCAAGCATAAGGCTTCAATGTGCAGGCGGAGGCGTTTCCGCAAGGGACGACCTCTTAGTGAACGAGAGCGCCCGTGTCCCAGATCAACGCCGTCAACGTCGAAATCTCAGTCGTGCTGGGGCGTATGGTGCTGCCGATGTCCCAGCTGCTGAAGATGGGTCGGGGCGCGGTGATTCCGCTGGATGCATCCGAGGGCGACGAAGTTTGGATCCTGGCGAACAACCACCCCGTCGCGCGCGGCGAGATCGAGATTCGCGACGACCGGATCGCCATCACCGTCACCCGGCCCGCCGACGTCTATGACTTCATGGCCGGCGCGGCCTGAGGTCCGAACGGCGTCAGCCGCACAAAGCGCGCTCGGGTCAAAAGAGAGACTTTCCTTTTCCAGCGGCTTCGTCTATTCGCCGCCGCTCCGATGCGAGCGGTCGTGGCGGAATTGGTAGACGCGCAGCGTTGAGGTCGCTGTGGGGCAACCCGTGGAAGTTCGAGTCTTCTCGACCGCACCATCTGGCTAAACAGGGCGATTCATCGGCTAACTACGGCTGGACATTCTACCAAGGGAGGCGACCACGTGAGCAACACGGACACCGCCTTTGCTCCAGCCGAAGCGCCTGAAGCCGAAGACCACGCCGCCCTGGACGAGGACTACGTCCTCACGCCGCAATTCGTCGAAAAAGTCGTGGACGCCGCTGACGACGGCGACGGCATGCGGCTGCGGTCGCTGCTGGAAGATCTTCACCCCGCCGACGTCGCCGACCTGATGGGCTTTCTGACGGCCGAGCACCGCGCCGTCGTGGTGCTGTGGCTGCCGCCGGAGCTGCTGGCCGAGACCCTGCCGGAACTGGACGACGGGATTCGGGAAGAAGTGCTGGAGCGGGTGCCGCACGGCACCCTGGCCGAGGCCCTGCAGGAACTGGATTCAGACGACGCCGCCGCCGTGGTCGAGGATCTGGAGGACGATCAGCGCGAACGGGTTCTGGCCGCCATGCCTGACGTCGATCGCGCCGCGATCGAAAGCAGCCTGGGTTATGAGGAAGAGTCCGCCGGCCGCCTGATGCAGCGCGAGGTGATGGCTGCGCCCCAGTTCTGGAGCGTGGGCGACACCATCGACCACATCCGCAAACAGGGCGACGACCTGCCGGAGCTGTTCTTCGACATCTATGTGGTCGACCCGCTGAACCGCCCCGTCGGCGGGGTCCCGATCAGCGGCCTGCTGCGCGCCCCGCGCAGCGCCGCCCTGTCCGACCTGATGGAGCCGATCAATGAGATCGCAGTCGATCAGGACCAGGAAGAGGTCGCCTACATCTTCGAAAAATACCACCTGATCTCAGCGCCGGTCGTGGACGCGGCCGGCCGGTTGGTCGGCCAGATCACTGTCGATGACATCGTCAACATCATTCAGGAAGAGAACCGCGAGGACATCCTGCGTCTGGCCGGTGTCTCCGACGAGGATCGCGGCTCGTCCGTGACCGAGATCGTGCGCGGCCGCGTGCCTTGGCTGGCCATCAACCTGGCGACCGCCGCCCTGGGCGCCAGCGTGATCGGCCTGTTCGAGGGCACGATCCAACAAATTGTGGCCCTGGCGGTCCTGATGCCCATCGTCTCGGCCATCGGCGGCAATGCAGGCACCCAGGCTCTGACCGTCACTGTCCGCGCCCTCGCGACCCGCGAACTGAACTCCGCCAACGCCACCCGCACGTTTTTCCGCGAACTGGTCGTGGGCCTGGCCAACGGCCTGATCCTGGCGCCCCTGATCGGCGTCGCCGCGGGGATCTGGTTCCGAGATGAGGACTGGAAGATCGGCGTCGTCATCGCCGCCGCCATGATCCTGAACCTGCTGGTCGCGGCCTGTATCGGGGTTCTGACGCCCCTGACCCTGTCGAAGCTGAAGTTCGACCCCGCCGTCTCCTCGGCGGTGTTCGTGACCGCCACGACCGATTTCTTCGGCTTCCTCATATTCCTGGGTCTTGCGACGATCGTTCTGTTGTAAACGCTTGGCCCCAGGCTTGCTGCGGGACGGCTCAGGGCCGAGCCGTCGTCTCGCTTTGGGGCAACACCTGTGTCAGACACGTTGAAACCGACCAAGATCTCCCGCGAGGGTGTCATTCTGATCAAGAGCTTCGAGGGTTTCCGCCCTCGGGCGATCCAGCGCGACGACGGCCGCTGGATGATCGGTTATGGCCATACGGCGTCCGCCCGCGAGGGGCTGACCGTTTCGGAAGTCGATGCTGAACTGCTGTTGCAGTACGACCTGCTGCCTGTCGTCAAGGCGATCGACGAAGTCCAGGCGCCGCTGAACCAGCACCAGTACGACGCCCTCGCCAGTTTCGTCTTCTCCATCGGGGTGGATCGCTTCCGCTCCTCCGAGGTCTTGAGGCGACTGAACGCGGGTGAGACCCAGGCTGCGGCCGAAGCCCTGGCCGCCTGGATCGACGACGGCGGCCCCTTGTCGCCCCCGCGTCGCCGCGCGACCGAACGGGCCCTGTTCGTCGCCAATCCGGACGCCCCGGTCTCCCTTGCCGATCTGCTGTCCGCTCCCCTGCCCCCGGCGACGGCGACGATCTTGGAGACGACGGAGGCGGCCGGTTCGACCGGTTTCGACGCGGTCGATGTCGCGCCTTTTCCGGCCCATGACGCGTCGGAGCCCATGACGTGGGAAAGCGCAATATCCGCCCTGCTGAACGAGTCGGATCTCAAGCAAGCGGACGAAGAGGTCGACGAAGGTCCCGATCAGGCGTCTCATCCTGCAGACGACGCCGCGGACGCACCTGCGAGCCAGGACGCCGAAACCCCCATGGCGAACGGCGAAGCTCAACCGGTGGAAGCCGAGCCGGTGACGACGGTCGAACCTTTGGTCGATGCGGGCAAGCCGTGCGCAGACTCCGCCTCGCCCCCTGCCGAATCCTCTGTTGCGCTTCTTCTGGACGAGCCGGCCGTCGAGGCGGAACCCGAAGAGGCCAAGGCCGTGCCTAGGCCTGCCGAATCTTCAGATGGTGAGGCGGAAACAAGCGAGCCCCCGGTCGAGGCCGACGCAGGAGAATTCGTCGCTCCGGCCCTCGAACAGCCCACAGCGTCGGACGAACCCGAGCCTGCCTCATCGGAGCCGGCTTCAGCGTCCCCTGCCGCCCACCCGGCGCCCAGCGCGGCCGTCTTCTATTCTCCCTACGCGATTCGGGTGACCGGACCGCTCGCCCTCCTCTCCTCGCCCCCCCCGTCGCCCCCGGCGGCCTCCGCCTCAGCCGTCCCGGCGCCCCTGACGCCCGTCCCGCTTGAGACCCTTGCCGCAGAAGCGGAGCCGGCGAACGACGACGGCGTGAGCGTTCCGGAGGAGGCTGTGGGGGCGCCGGCCGCCGAGGCGGAAGCGGCCTCCGTCGATCAGCCCGCCTTCGAGCCGTCCAACGCCCCGAGCCCCACGCCGACCCTGGCATCCGCCGATGCGCCCGACGTGGAGGAACAGACGGTTCAGGTGCCCATGTTCTTGATCGCCCCGACCGAGCCGCCCGCCGAGCCGGACAGCGAGCAGGCGTCGGCGGGACGTTTGGAGGCCGCTCCGCCTCCCCACGCCGCGACCGATGCGACGGGATTCACCGACCTCGATCAGACCGCCCTGTTCGACGCGGAGGTCCAACCGGAGGACGGCCTGCATCCGTCGATCGACCAGGAGGCGACGCCCGACAAACGGTTCGACTGGAGCGAAACCGCGACCTTCCTGGTGATGGGCGGCATAGGCATGCTGGCCTTCGGCGCGGCCATGGCGGCCTTCCGACAGGCGTCGAACTCGACGGGGGGCGAGACCGCCGTCATCGGCTGGGTTCTGGCGATCATCGCCTTGGCCTGCGTCGGGGTGTCGGGCTACAATCTGTTTCAGCGCTGGGGCCGCCCGACGGATCCGACGGCCTGACGGACGGAATCGTCACAGGCTGAAACGGACAGGTCGTCCTGCGCTTTGCGAAAGGCCGTGCGCGATGCTACGCCCAAGGGCATGAGCATTCCCTTCGCACCCCAATCCATGGAATTCGGCCTCGGCGAGAACGCGGACGCCATTCGCGACACCACCGCGCGCTGGGCGGCGGATCGCCTGGCGCCCCTGGCCGCCGAGATCGACGAAACGAACAGCTTCCGCCGCGAACTCTGGCCCGAGATGGGCGAACTGGGCCTGCACGGCATCACGGTCGAGGAAGAGTTCGGCGGCCTTGGCCTGGGCTATCTGGAACATGTGGTGGCGATGGAGGAGGTGTCGCGCGCCTCGGCCTCGATCGGCCTCAGCTACGGCGCCCACTCCAATCTGTGCGTCAACCAGATCCGCCGCTGGGGCACGCCTGAGCAGAAACAGAAATATCTGCCCAAGCTGATCAGCGGCGAACACGTCGGATCGCTCGCCATGTCCGAGGCCGGTTCCGGCTCGGACGTCATGTCCATGCGCACCCGGGCCGAAAAGCGGGGCGACCGCTACGTCCTGAACGGGACCAAATTCTGGATCACCAACGCCCCCCACGCCGAGACCCTGGTGGTCTATGCCCGCACGGGCGACGGCAACGGCGGGGTGACCGCCTTTCTCATCGAAAAGGGCATGAAGGGGTTCAGCGTCTCCAAGAAGCTGGACAAGATGGGCATGCGCGGCTCCGACACCGCCGAACTGGTGTTCGAGGACTGCGAAGTGCCCGAGGAGAACGTCATGGGCCCGGTCGGCGGCGGCGCCGGCGTGCTGATGAGCGGCCTGGACTATGAGCGCGCAGTCCTCGCCGCCGGCCCACTGGGCATCATGCAGGCCGCCCTGGACGTGGTCCTGCCCTATGTCCGCGACCGCAAACAGTTCGGCAAGCCGATCGGCAGCTTCCAGCTGATGCAGGGCAAGGTGGCCGACATGTACGTCGCCCTGAACAGCGCCCGGGCCTACGTTTATTCGGTGGCCCGCGCCTGCGACGCCGGCCTGACCACCCGCTATGACGCTGCGGGCGCCATTCTGCTGGCGTCCGAAAACGCCGTGAAGGTCACGCTTGAGGCCGTTCAGGCCCTGGGCGGCGCGGGCTACACCAAGGAGTGGCCGGTCGAACGCTTGGTTCGCGACGCCAAACTCTATGACATCGGCGCCGGCACCAACGAGATCCGTCGCTTCCTGATCGGTCGGGAACTGCTGGGCGGCTGACGGCTTCTTCCGAACGGAAGGAGACGCCCATGCCCGCAAAATCCGCAGCCCAGCAGAAGGCCGCCGGCGCCGCCCTGTCGGCCAAGCGCGGCGACACGCCCAAGTCGGAGCTGAAGGGCGCGTCCAAGTCCATGGCCGAGTCCATGACGGAAAAACAGCTGGAAGACTTCGCCCACACCAAACGCAAGGGCAAACCCGAACACGCGGCCAAGAAATAGCCGGTTCGGCGCGATTCTTCGGCATTGTTGCCGTTCCGTAAGTGGCGGTGAAACCTCTGTGCGCCTAAATGGGCGAACTCCTTTCGCCGAGCCCGCCGCTGATGCCCGCCCAAGACAAGCCGAACGACGATCTGCGGCTCTTCTCCGACGTGATTGAGGAACTGGGCGAAGGCGACGACCCCAAGCTGAAGCTGGAAGAACTGGTCGCCGCTTTCGGCGAACGGGGCTTTGGGGCCATGATACTGATCCTGTCGATGCTGGCCCTGCTGCCTTGGCCGCCGGGCGGCAAGGCGGTGTTCGCCGTTCCCATCATTCTGATGTCGCTGGAGCTGGCCTTTCAACGCAGTTCGATCTGGTTGCCGCGCTGGGCTCTGCGCACCTCGATCAGCCGCCCCGCCTATCGCGCCGGGGTGTCGCGGATCATGAAGACGGTGCGCTATGTCGAGAACCTGACCCAGCCCCGCCTCCCCTTGCTGACGGGGGAGGTCGCCGACACCGTCACGGGCCTCGTCTGCGTCCTGCTGGCGCTGATCATGGCCCTGCCGATCCCGTTCGGAGACGCCCTGCCGGGCATAGCCCTTGTCTTCTTCGCCTTGGGCATGATGCAGAGGGACGGTGTGGCCATTCTTCTGGGCGCACTGGCGACCGGGGCCTGCGGTCTGTACCTGTTCCTCATCTGGCACACGGTGTCAGAGATCGCCCATCACGCGGCCGGATGGTTCTCGGGCGTTCTGCCCTGAACGACAAAAGGGCCGCCGCGTCGCCGCGACGGCCCTTCATTGTCTGACCGCGAACGGCCGGACCGCAACTCAGCCCGAAAGGATCAGGCCAGGCCTCCGACGAGGACCAGGGTCGCGGCCACCGCACGCGATTGATGACAATGAGACACTGGATCACCTCCTTTCGACTGTTGAACAGGGACTCGAAAGGTAAGACGCCTCAAGGCTTTGCGCCAATAGGCTTCGCGATTTCGTGAAGTCGGTCGTCAGGCCGCCTGCTGCGCGCCCGGCGCCAGGCCCTGCATCATCATGCGATTGATGTCGATCAGATCCTCGAACGACTCCTCTCCGCGCATGACCAGTGAAGAGTGGCGATTGACGAACAGGCTCAGCGAGATGATCTGGGCGCGCACGGCCTGAGGCAGGGCATTGGCGGAATCGCCGCAGTCCGCCGCCAGGGCCGACCAAAGACGGCGATTCCAATCCAAGGCGTCAATCCGGGTGGCCAGATCACGCTCATCAGACTTGGACGCCTGGACCAGGGCGCGCGTGACCTGACCGAACAGGCGGTATTCCAGGTCGCGCGGCGTCTCAGCCCGCGTCGCCGCCGCTGCGTACGCCTGAAGCGACATTGAGCACCTTCTCTTCGTAATCGACAATCTTACGGGCGGCCATCAAGGCCTTATAGTATTCGCGTTGCAGCACATAGCGCGAGGCGGCGACACATTCGGCCAAGACGTCCGGGTTCTTGGTCGCCCCCATGAATTCGGTGATGCGGAGGGCCATCTCGTCGTAGAATTTCGACGCCGACGCCTCGTCCAGATACATCATCATGATCGGGAAATAGATGCGGCGCGCAGGGGTCGTGACCTCATCGGCCTGCATGATGTCCTTTTCACGCAAAACACTGGCGCGGTTTTGCAGGATGAGAACGCCGCGACGGTCGCCGTTTTGAACCACCGCGCCGTTCAACACGAATTTTTCGCCGGGTTTCAACGACAGTTTCAAAGCCATTGACGACCGAACTCCTTCAGCAGGTCGGAACCGATCGAAGATGGACCGCCCCTAACGATTCGAAACCTTAAAGGCTGAGGGTTAATCATCCCTTGTTCCCAGCCTGCGCGGAACACCTGCCTCGGGGCGACGTTTCGTCACCAGACAGGAGGCGACCATGCCCGACATGGACTATCAGGACGATCAGGGACAGGCCGAGGTCTTTGACGAAACCCATCTGGACGATGAAGGCGAAGGCGACCTTCTACTGGATGAGGCTGAGCAAATTCTGGACGTGACCCAGGCCGACGGCGACGCCGATGAAGAACCGTTCGACGAGGACGATCTGGATATCGACGATCAACTGGCCTTGGACGGGATCGAGCGGGAGGCGGACGCCCTGCTCGGCATGGACGGCGAGAAAATCAATCAGTCCGACGCCGACAGCAATGATCTGGCGGCCGAGGACGAGATCGAACTGGTCTACTCCGGCCTGATGGAAAACGACCGCGGCGCCCAGGCCAGCGCCGCCCACTGGGAGTCGCGCCGCCTCGACGACGACGACCTCGAACAACTCGGCTACGCGCCGGACGAACCCCGGACGCAAAAGCCTTAAAGGAGCAGACATGCACGACACACGCGCAAAGGATGACGCCTCTACCGACGTCCCCCACGCCAAACGAGTGGAACCCCGACAAGGCAAGCCGGACCAGTTGGAACCCCGCCTAAAGCCGGACGAAGGCCGGGAGGAAGCGCTGGTCGACGAAAGCATTGAGGAGACCTTCCCCGCCAGTGACCCCATCTCGCCCAAACACATCACCTGATCGCTGTTCACGCGACTGATGATCGGCTAACCCGCTTCGTGACATCCACGGAGCGGGTTTTTCATGAGCCGGTTTGAAGGCACTGATCGCTACATCGCGACGGCGGACCTCAAGGTCGCCGTCAATGCGGCCGTGGCCTTGGAACGTCCGCTGCTGATCAAGGGCGAAGGAACGGGCAAGACCGTGCTGGCCTATGAGGTCGCCAAGGCCTTCGATGCGCCCCTGATCACCTGGCACGTCAAATCGACCACCAAGGCCCATAACGGACTCTATGAGTACGACGCCGTCAGCCGGCTGCGCGACAGCCAGCTCGGCGAGGCGCGGGTTCATGACGTCCGCAACTATCTGAAGAAGGGCAAGTTGTGGGAGGCTTTCACATCCCCGGCGCGCCCGGTCCTGCTGATCGACGAGATCGACAAGGCGGACATCGAATTCCCCAACGACCTGTTGCAGGAACTCGACCGGATGGAGTTCTATGTTCAGGAGATCGACGAGACGATCCGCGCCGAGGTCCGGCCCATCGTCATCATCACCTCGAACAATGAGAAGGAGCTGCCGGACGCCTTCCTGCGCCGCTGCTTCTTCCACTATATCCGCTTTCCCGACGCCGAGACCCTGGCGGCCATCGTCGACGTCCATTTTCCGGGCATCAAACCGCGCCTGGTCTCGGAGGCGTTGAAGACCTTCTACGAGATCCGCGACACGCCCGGCCTGAAGAAGAAGCCCTCCACCTCCGAACTGCTGGATTGGCTGAAGCTGCTGCTGGTCGAAGACATTGACGCGGAAACCCTGCGCGAAAAGACGCCCAACAAGCTGATCCCGCCCCTGCACGGCGCCCTGCTCAAGAACGAGCAGGACATTCACCTGTTCGAACGTCTGGCCTTCCTGGGCCGCAGAGACGGCGCGCGCCCGGGCGGCTGAGCGGCATTACCGCGATTTCACTGGACCACTCTCTTCGACGGCTCAAAATAGAGACCATGAGCGTTACACCCCCGTATCGTTTGCTGATCGTCGGCGTGGCGATCGTCGGGCTCGGTGCAGGCCTGGTCGCCTGTGACGGCGAAAACGCGGTTCGGATCACCAAGACCACCACGACCAGCGCCTCCCACGACGTAGAGCCCGGCGTGCTCAAGGTAGTCGAAGGTCTGAAATGCCCCGAAACGCTGGGCGTGCTGACGCGCAAGGGCTTTGCTGACCCGGGCGGGGCCGCCTGCACCTACGGCGGCCCTCGCGGCGCGGAGGTGGTGCTCTATCTGGTCAAGCTTGAAGATCGGTCCGCCGAGGACGTGCTGCGCGAATATGAACGCCGCGTCTCGTCGGACATGCCCCAGGCGGCGATGCGTATCGACGCCCGCCAGACGGAAAACGGTACGGAAGAGGCCACTGTCGCCGCGCCCGGCGTGAACATCCAGGCCAAGGGCGATGACGCCTCGGTCAAGCTTCCGGGGCTTCAGATCGAGACCCGGGGCGACAGCGCGAGCGTTCGCATCGCGGGCATCAACATCCAGTCCAAGGACGGCGAAGGCGTCCGCACCGAAAAGAGCAGCGTCAAGATCGACTCTAACGGCGAAACCACCCAGATTCGCACTCAGGCGCCAGGGGACGCCACGCGGGCCAGCTTCATCCTGGCGGACGACGACGTGCCGGCGGGCGCATGGCGTCAGGTCGGCTTCGAGGCGCGTGGGCCCGCTGGCGGCCCGCTCGTCATCGCGACGGTTCGCTCCAAGTCACGGCACGACCGGGTGTTCGAAGCGGCCAAGGATCTGGTCGCCCTGAACGTCGGAGACTGAAATCCACGCCGAAAACAAGCGCCGACGGCCGGACGCCTTGATCCTGACGGCGCTTTGCGTCACCTGACCAGCCCACCAGCGAGCAGGATCGACGATTTGGCCGAGCGCCCCAAGAAAAAGACCGAAGTCCGCGCCTGGCAGCGCATGCTGTCGGGCCGACGCCTGGATCTGCTCGACCCCTCTCCTTTTGACATTGAGATCGAGGACATCGCCCACGGCCTGGCCCGGGTCGCGCGGTGGAACGGCCAGACCATCGGCGAGCACGCTTTTTCGGTGGCCCAGCACAGCGTCGTGGTCGAGGAGATCGCCGCCCACATCAAGCCGGGGCTCGATCCCAAATGGCGCCTCGCCGCCCTCCTGCATGACGCCTCCGAATATGTCATCGGCGACATGATCTCGCCATTCAAGGCGGCCCTGGGGTCCGGCTACAAGGATTTCGAGGCGCGGCTGGAAGCCGCCATCCACGTCCGCTACGGCCTGCCGCCCAAGACGCCCCAAACGATCAAGACCCTGATCAAGAAGGCGGACAAGGCCTGCGCCTATTTCGAGGCGACGCAGTTGGCGGGTTTCAGCGAGAAGGAATCGCTCGGCTTCTTCGGCGCGCCGCCGCCCGGATACAGCCTGACCATAGAGCCCCTGCCGGCCTCTCTCGCCCAGGCGCGCTATCTGGAGCGGTATCAGGTGCTGGCCAAGGCCGTGGGCCTTCTGCCCGCCGACGACGCCTGGCACACGGAATAGAGCTGTGACCGGGCCGACGGATCAGGGCGTGAGAATCGGTCTGTCGGCCGTCGTCATGACGCTGAAGGACCGTCGTGCCGTGGTCCTGACCACCCAGACGGAAGACGGCGTCCGCGCCCTGCCGTTCGGGCCTTTCGACCCGGCGCGGGACCGCACCTTTGAGCGCGCGCTGCGCGACTTCGTGACCGATCAGACGGGGTTCCGGCTCGGCTTCGTCGAACAGCTCTACACCTTCGGCGACGCGGGCCGCGCCTCGCCCCGCGCAGCGCCCGGCCCCGACCAGATGCGCGAGGTGTCGGTCGGCTATCTGGCCCTGACCTCGGAAGCCGCCGCCCCGCCGGCCCATGACGCCCAATGGACCCCCGTCTTCGACATCTTCCCCTGGGAGGATCGGCGTTGCGGCCGATCGACTCTGCAGGGCTCGGTGATAGGCGCCCTTCTTAGCTGGGCCGGGGCGGATGAACGACGCCTGGGCCGCGCCCGGGCCCTCTTCGCCCTGACGCCGGATCATCGCTGGAACGAGGAGCGCGTTCTGGAGCGCTATGAACTTCTTTATGAGGCGCGCCTGGTTGCGGAGGCTTGGCGCGACGCCCGGCAGACGCCGCACGACGTCCCGCCCCTCCCCGGCGCCGTCATGGGCTCCGACCACCGGCGCATTCTCGCCACGGGCCTTGGTCGGCTGCGCAGCAAGCTGAAGTATCGGCCCGTCCTGTTCGACCTGACGCCTGAGTCCTTCACCCTTTCCGAGCTTCAGGCGGCCGCCGAGGCCGTCTCCGGCCTCACCCTGCACAAGCAGAACTTCCGCCGCGCCGTGGAACGCGCGGGCCTGGTCGAGCCCACCGGCCGGATGTCGTCGGCCACGGGCGGCCGCCCCGCCGAGCTGTTTCGATTCAAGGGCCTGGACCCGGAAACCGGCGCCGCGCCCGGCCTGTCGCTGCCGGCGCAAAGATAGGTTCGGATTTCTTTCACAGACAGCTTGCGGCGCCGCCGCTCTGCCATTAGAGAAGCCGCTCGCTCGACCAAGCGACTGATGCGCCGCGGAGAGGTGGCAGAGTGGTCGAATGTACCGCACTCGAAATGCGGCGTGCCTGGAAGGGTACCGTGGGTTCGAATCCCACCCTCTCCGCCATCATCCTGCCGTCCCGAGGCGAGGCGGGCCCCGCCTCACCGAACAGAAGAACTGCATTCGAACACTGCATGTTTCGGAGCCCTGCGCCCAGGGAGCCGCCGGTCTTTCGACCGGCGGGGCTGCCCCTATTGCGCCAGGCTGGCCCGCGCCAACGCGGCCTGGACCTCGGCGCGCGCGGCCTCCATGTCGCGGCGGAAGACGTCCGAGCGTTGTTCCGCGCCGTAAATGACCATGCCCGACAATATGCCGGCCTCGACGGCGCTGTAGCTGTGAGAACCGCAGATATAGCGGCTTTCGGCGAAAGCGCGTCCGCGGGCGTAGAGGGCGTCGGCGCGCTGGGGCGCCAGTTCCGCCAGGATCATGGCCACATGGGCGCCGTGGGCCGAATGGCCGGACGGATAGTCGGGATTGCCGGCCAGATGTTCAGTCTTGGCTTCGCAGATCGGCTGGTCCGTGCCGATATAGGGCCGTTTCGTGCCCCAGTGGGTCTTGGCGTCTCCGACCACGGACCGGTCCTCGCCGGCCCGATCCAGCAAGGCCGTCAGAACCGGCGCGGTCTCTGGCGTCAGCCGCACCCCCAGGGCCTCTGCGAAGTCATCATAGATTTCGCCCGACACGTCCGAGGTCGCCAGCGCCCAACGCGGCGTGCCCTGCAGGGCGCGCGTCTCACGGAACACGCCCTGGTCGGCGACGGCGCGAGGCGAGCCCGGTTCGGGCGGCGGAGCCAGCACCTGGGTCAGATCCGGTCGTTCCGCCGGAGTCAGATAGCCCCGCTCCGTCCCTTCGTCGGTCAGCTCCACGGCGAGCCCGTCGCACCGCTTTTCAGTCCGCAGCAGATTGCAGACAGCCGCCGCGCCCCCGGTCAGCCGCACCTGATAGGCGGGGAAGCGCGGATCCGGCGTCATATAGTCGGTAGACACATACTGCGCCCCGCTGGCGAAGGCGGCGCTGCGCCGAGTCACGTCCCCCGTTCGCGCTTCCAGAGTGTCGGCGTCGGCGCGGGTGCGGACAATGAAGCCGGCGCGGACGGCCGTCTGGATGCGCCCCTGCTCGGCCACTGGATCGTTCAGGGTCAGATAGGCGGCGGCGGGCGAGGTCTCATCGGTGTTGACGAAGAAGACCCGGCCTTCCAGCGAGCGCCGCGCGCCGCGATAGGCGGCGACCTTCTCGGGCCCTTCGTCCAGGGCGAAGAAGACCTTGCCGCGCGCTTCGCCCAGCCTCGGCCAGCCTCCGGCTAAAACCCCTTCACGCAGGGTGGCGTGCCGCCCCTGGACCCGGTCGGGCGTGATCAGGTGATCGGCGTCGAACACCGACCGCACCTCGGCGTCCAGGGCGTCCCAGGCGGCGGCGTCGAAATCCAACGGCGTCGTTCCGCCGGGCATGGAGGGCCCGCCCGTCTTGGCGTTCAGCATGATCAGAATGGGCGCGTGGTCCGGATGGGCGCGCGACCAATCGCGGATCTCCGCCAGACAGGCCACGAAGGTCAGGCAGGTGCTGCGGAAATCGACGTCGGGCATGTGCAGGGTCTTGAAGCCCGGCCGGGCCATGGCTTCCGCGAAGGCGACGCTGACCGGCGCGCCCTGTCCCGGCCGTCCCAGGGCCGACAGGGGATGGGCGTAGCGCCCGCCCTGCGGATCGTTCAGCACGTCGATCTCGATCTGGCGCGCCCCGGCGTCCAGCTGTTCCGTCAGGGGGCGATGCAAATAGTCCAGAGCCACGGCTCCGGGATTGACGGCGATCATGGCCTGAAGTTCGGCGACCGGGATCGGCAGCTTGTAGCTGTTGTGGGCGCCCACCGCCGTCAGATCGTTCATGCCCAGATTGCGATCCATCCAGGCCGGAGCGCAGGGGTCGCCGCCGGCTGTGCGCACGTCGGCTGCGGTCAGGTCGCAGGCCGGCGCCGTGCCCGCCAGAGCGGAGCCGGCCATCAGGGCCGCCATCAGATTGAGCATTGAAATCCTCGCAAGTCACAAGCAGAAGGGAAAAGGGATCACAGGGACCAACGCAGGCTGGCGGTCAGGCTGGGGCCGACGCGGCCCAGCTGGAGCAAGCGCCGCGTGTCGTGTTCGTAGGCGAGGTCGGTCGTATCGGTCAGGTTGGAGGCGGCGACGACCAGGGTGCCGCCGGACCCGATCTCGAACGAGGCCTGAGCGTCCAGATAGCCGGCGGGACCGACGGTGAAGTCGGCCACCCCTCCCCCCTGCATGTCCGCCTCGGACCGGAAGGCGGACCGCCACGACCAGGACAGGCCGATCGCGACCGGCCCCCGTTCGAAGAAGGGATTGATCGAATAGGCCAGGCGCGACACTCCGGCCAGGCTGCGTCCCCCGGGCCCGTGGCCGTCGGTGAAGGTCCCGCTGGCCCATAGTCCGAAGCCGGAGGGAAGCCGCCGATGGAGCCCCACCTCCACGCCCCGGCTGACGGCGCGCCCCAGATTGGCCGGCCGCGACATCATCACCTCGGCCCGCACCAGGGGACCGGCGCGGGTCTCGAACACCAGCATCTCCGGCGCCTCCACCAGCCCAATGAAGTCATCGATGCTCTTGTGGAAGACGGCGAGGCTGAGCGCGCCCTGCGGAAAGCTCCACTCAAACGAGGCGTCGAGATTGGTCGCCATGTAGGGGCTGAGATCCGGGTTCCCGCCGACCCCGGTGAAGATCGAGCCGGGCGACGGGGCGTCGATCTCCGCCTGTCCGCGCTCGTAGATGTTCGAGACGAGGGAGCTGGCGGGCACGGTCGCCAGACGCAGATCCGCCAGCGACGGCCGCGTCATCGTCCGCGACGCCGCGAGCCGCAGTCGCCGACCCTGATCAAGATCGAAGGCGATGTTGAAACTGGGCAGCAGGGCGGTGTCGGTCCCGACCTTGGAGACCGGACGAATGACGGCGCCGCCGCTCTCGCCGGCGTTGAGAAAGGCGCCGTCCACCACCGTGCGCGTCGTCACAAGACGAAGACCCAGATTGCCCGAGAACGGGGCGCCGCCCGCCTCTCCTTTGAAGTCCGTTCGTGCATAAAGAGCCCCGACCCGCTCCCCGACGCGATAGGAGTTCTGCAGATCAGCCCCCGTGGGAGCCAGCGCGTCGGGCCCGACCGCCAGTTCCTCGCTTTCCCTGGGGATTCGAAAGGCCTGCTGAAAGCGGTCGAAGTCGGCGGCGATCCAGGACCCCGGATGCCGTTCGATCAGGGAATCGAACACGTCGTCGGCCACGCGGAACCCGAGAAAATCGGGGGTGACCACGGCGCCCGGCCGAAGCGCGGCCTCGCGGTCGCGTCTCTGGTAATCGCGGGACCGGTCGCTGATCTGTGCGCCGAAGGCGATTTCGGTCAGGACCGTCCTGCCCAGATCGACGGACACAGGACGCCGCAGATCGAGGAGGCCCGTCAGGTCCTCGTCGACGGATTCGATGGCGCGCACGCCCAGACGCTTGAAGGCGAAACTCGCGGGGTCGGTCAGGTCCAGATCGGTCGCAAGCAGGGCCGCCTCGCGGTCGCTCGCCGCTCTGCTGACGTCGAATGCGTAGGACGGGGTTCCGATGGCCCGAGAAGATATCCGCTCCAGCGGCGTATCCAGCCTGGACCGCGCGCGCGACAGGCTGAAGAGCGGCGTCAGGCTCCAGTTGCCCAGCACCAGGTCCGCCAGGGCCGACACCACGATGTTCAGGTGGGCCTGTTCCGAAAACTCCGTGTTGTTGTCGATCGTGCCCGCCTGGATGGAAGCGGCCGTCACCACCCCGTCCGTGATAGAGGCCTTGGCGCCGGGCGTCTCCAGCAGCGCCCCGACCCCATAGGCGATCCGGTCCTCGCGAATGGTGTTGTCGAAGGTGGAGACGAGGCTGTCGAACCGCAGCCTGAGCGAAGGGGAGGCCCGCCACTCTCCACCTAGGAAGAGGCTACGCCTCAGCCGATCCTCGTGCTCGACCGTCGTCCTCACATCGCTGGGGGCGACCGCCGGCTGCCCCTCGACGACGACCGGCGTATAGCGTCCCACCTGAAAACGGTCGTAGAGGACCGACCGCCCCTCCTGGGACAGGCCGCCGACCAAACCCCATGCGCCGCCTTCGGACACGAACCGGCCCGCGAGGGAGACGTCTGTTTCCGGCCGGCCCGTTCGCGCCTCGACGGAGGCGCCCGCCCTGAGGCTCAGGAAAGGATCGCCGTCCAGTCCGCCGATCGTCTCGATGTCGATGTTGGAGCCGATCCCGCCCTCGATCAGATCGGGCGTCGTCGACTTGGTCAGTTGCGCCCCCGCCAGGAGATCGGCCGACAGGGCGCGGAACCGGAACTGCCGACCGCTCTGGGTCGAGTTGCGGATGTTCTCGTTGAAGGCGACCGGCGCTCCGTTCAGGGTCACCGACTGGAACAGCGGCCCCAGCCCCCGGACGCTGACGAACTGCCCCTCGCCCACCTCGCGTTCGATGGCCACGCCGGGGACCCGCTGCAAGGCCTCGGCCAGATTCGCGGCCGGAAGTTCGCCGATCCGGGTCGCGGACGCGCTGTCCAGGATGACGTCCGCCGCCGCCTTGCGTCGCAAGGATTCCTCGATCTGCTCCGACAGCCGCCCCACGACCGTGATCGACTCCAGCTCTGCGGTGGGAACGGCCGGGATCTCGGCGGGCTTTTGGGCTTCCATCCAGACCCGCAGGCCCCGGTCGCCGATGAAACGGTGCCGCAAGCCGGTGCCTTGGAGCATCTGGTCTGCCGCGGCGCGCCAGGACATTTGCCCGCGAACCGCTCGCGTGCGCCGCGCCTCGCCCGTGGGCGTCAGAAAGGCCAGGTCACAGCCCGCCGAAACACAGAGCTGCACCAGGGCGCGACGCGCGTCCTGGGCGGGGATGTCGAAAACCTGCGCCCGCTCCTGCGCCCGGGCGGCCGGGGCCCAGCCGCCGAGGGCGACGATCGCCAGAGCGGCGGCGGCGACGCCTCCCCGTAGCGCATCGAACGGCGTCGATCGTGCGGGCGGTTTCAAGCGAACGGCGCCTTGAGACAGGATAGCGAACAACGAAGACGCAACGCTTAGCGCGCTTGCGTGACAGCTCTGCGATAGACCTATTCGGCGCGGATCAGGACCCGGCCGTCTTCGCCAAGTTCGATCGAGATCGGCAACAGGGCGTCCAGCCGGTCGATCAGTTTCGCCTCGTCCGTCAGGGGCAAAACCGCCGTCACGCGCATCTCGGCGAGGGCGGGGTCGGCGATCACCAGAGGCGCGCCTGCGTAGCGCCCCGCCTCTTCGACCACGACCGACAGGGGCGCATCGTGGAAGACCAGTCTGCGCTCGCGCCAGGCGGTGGCCGCCTCGACGTCGACCCGACGAAGGCTGATGCGGTTGACGCCCCGTTTGAAAACGGCCTGCTGCCCCGGCGCCAGGGCGACGGCGCGCTCCATCGCACGCGCGCGGCCGACGTCCGTCCGCCCTACGGCGACCCGACCCTCCAGCAGAGACACCTCCGCCTGACCCTTCCTCAGCGCCGCCGCGAACCGCGTCCCCGTCACGATGACGTAGCGATCCTCGACAGAGACCTGGAAGGGTCGTTCGACATTGTGGGCGACGTCGAAATAGGCGGCGCCCTGCATCAGGGTCACGCGGCGGGCGTCGCGGCCATAGGCGACCTGGATCCGCGTGTCGGAATCCAGGGTGACGCGCGACCCGTCTTCCAGCGTCACATCCGTGATCTCGCCCGGCGCGCTGGCGTAAACACGACCGGCCGCGACGGCGGGCTCCTGCCCCGCGCCGGGCAGGACCAGAGCGACGGCGGCCACCGCCGCCACCGCGCCTGTCGCCAGGCCGCCGGCGATCAGCATACGTCTCTGGGACACGACATTCCGTCGCCCCCGAAGACGCGCCAGATCGGCCGCAAAGACATCGCCCAACGGCGACAGTTCCGCCACCCCCCTCTTCGCGGCCTCGTACTGGTCCAGATGAGCCTCGTCCGCCTCCAGCCATTCGAGGAAGGCCGCCTGGTCGCGTGCGGAGACGTCCGGCCGTCGCATGCGCGCCAGCCAGGCTTCGGCGGTCAGCGGCCGACGATCAAACAGGGATGTCAGGCGCTGGATCATGCGCAAACAGAACGCTCCGGGACGCGGCGGGGGGATGGGGCGCCGACGCCTTCAAGACTCACAACGACAGTTTCAGCGAACCCCTCAGCCATCGCGTGAAATCTTCAGCTGACGGAGAGCTTCGGCAATGTGTTTTTCGACCATGCTGACCGACACGCCCAGACGTTTGGCGATCTGGACGTAGGTCTGGTCCTCGAACCGGTGCAATAGAAAGGCGTCTCGGGTTCGCGGCGGCAGGGCGCGGATGACGCGGGCGGCCGCAGCCAGATTCTCTCGGCCGATCAGCTGCTGGTCGGCGGCAGGCGCCTCGCTCGCCACGGCGCGCGGCGAAGCGTCGAGGGCGTGGATGTCGTCCGTGCCCCGAACCCCCGTCCGACCAGCGGCCTTCCACCGATCCGCCTGAAGGTTTCGGGCGATGACGAACAACAGGGGGCGGGCGTCCGGCCCCGTCAGATCGTGGCCCGCGCGGTGGAAACGCGTGAAGGCTTCCTGGGCCACGTCCTCCGCGTCCTCGGCCGACAGGCCGCGGCGCTGGACATAGGCCATGAGATCGCGCCGCAGGCCGGCGAAGACCTGATCAAGCGACATGGTCGCCCCGCTCACCTGGACACTCAGACGCGACTAAGCGAAGACGCCCCCTCCTCGCGGAAGGGGCGTCGCGCCGGCCTCTGTCCCGCCGGGTTGGGCCGGGGAAGGCGAAGGACGACGTCGGTCGCCCCCCGCTTTCGACATGAGGTTCGCTTGTGGGAATGGATCAGAACTCCATCCGCAGGCCGAAGTTGATACGGCGTCCCGACTTTTCGTACATGGTCGGGAAGGAGGGATCCATCGTGTATCCCTTGGTCGCCTCGTCCGTGACGTTGATGCCTTCCACATTGAGCTGGAGGCTGTCGGTCACGCGATAGCTGGCCGACAGATCGACCTGGCCATAGCCCTCGCGCGTGATCGGGTACATCTCATAGCCGATGGCTTCGACATACTCGTCCTTGTAGTTGTAGGAGGCGCGGGCCTGCAGCTTGTCGTTCTCGTAGAACAGGGTGACGTTGTAGGTGTTGTCGGCCAGACCAATGGGCGGCGTCGGGATGTCCAGGGTCGACGAGCCGGTCAGCGAGCTGTCCAGCACCGTGTAGTTGGCGTTGATCCCGAAGCCTTCCAGCGGTGAGAAGAACTGGCCGAAGGGCACGACGGCGACCAGCTCCACGCCGCTGACCTCGTAGGAGCCGGGCTCGTTGATCGGCTGATAGACGTCGAAGGTGTAGACGCCGTCGATCGAGCCGTTGGCGTTGTACTTGGTGACGTTCGGCACCGTGCCCGTCAGGGCCTGACGCACCACGCCCTCGATCTCCTTCCAGAAGTAGGAGACCGCCAGCAGGCCGCCGTCGCCCAGATACTGTTCCAGACCGGCTTCCCACTGTTTGGCGTAGGTCGGCTTCAGGTTGGGGTTGCCGTCGGTGAAGCGGAACGAGTTCCAGCTGGCCGTGCGCTTGTAGGCCAGGTCCGTCAGGGCCGGACGGATCAGGGTCTCGGATGCTGCGGCGCGGAAGATCAGGCTGTCGGTCAGGTCGGCAGTGATGTTCAGGCTGGGCAGGACCTTGTCGTAGCTGCCGTCGCTGGACACCGGCTCCGGCGTATAGGTGGTGCCGCCGGTCGGCGTTTGAATCTGGTGATAGCCCGAAGAGGTGATCGAGGTGTCGATGTAGCGGGCGCCGCCGTTGACGGCGACCGGCACCGGTCCCAGGTCGAACTCCAGGTCAGCCATGGCGTAGGCGGCCAGAACCTCTTCCGTCACCTCGTAGTAGTCGCCGACGTTGAAGGGAGTGAAGAAGCCGTCATAGCGGAAGGTGCGACGGGCGTAGTCGTTCGAGACCTGGCTCCAGTTCAGGTCGCGGATGCTGTAGTCGCCGCCGGGCACCAGATCGCCGATCGGCGTCAGTTCGCTCTGCGACATCGGGCGCCCCACATAGTCGACCTTGCCTGCGCCGGAGCCCTGGATGTTCAGCGAACCGTACTGACGCTCCTTGGACTTGTCCGTGTAGCGCGCGCCGACCTGGACGCTCTTCAGCGCCGGGAAGAAGCTGAAGTCGAGGTAATGGGTGAAGTCGATCTGGGCGGCGTACTTGTCGTCGTTGATCTCTTCGTAGGTGGTCTCATACGCCTCGAACAGATAGCGCGAGGGCGAGTTGTACATGTCGATCGAGGCCGGGTTGGCGCTCTGGATCGTCTCGCCGCCTTCGGCCGTCCAGCGCGTCCGCGACGGCGCATAGGCCACGTGCTTCAGGTTGGCGTAGTCCAGGGTCTTCTCGGCGCCGGAATAGCCGGCGATGGCGTGCAGTTTCCAGCTGTCCCCGCTCCAGTTCAGTTCGGTTCCAAACTGCTGGTAGTCGGTTTCGTTGATGCGCTCCTTGCTGAGCATCTCGTGCTGGGTCGCGGTGTAGGAGACGTCGCGCAGCACCACCATGCCGTAGTCGGCCAGGGTTGTGGCGTCATATTCGTGGATCGTCTCCAGGGTCGAGCGGCTGGAGGCCGAATAGGCCGCCGCATCATACTCGTCCTCGGTCGTGTCGTAGCTGCCGATCATGGCGTCGAAGGCCAGGCTGAAGTTCGACGACGGGCGATACTGCAGAGAGACGGTGCCGCCCCACTGATCCTGGGTGTTCAGATAGGCGCGGTCGCCGACCTTGTCCTGGAAGATGATCCGGTTGGTGACATTGGTGTCGGACCGGTTCGGAATGGCGATGCCGGCGTCTCGCAGCAGAACCGCCGCCGCCTGGGTCCCCCGGGCGCCGGTCGAGGTCGCCAGGAAGCGCGACATCGGGCGGAAGTTGATGCCCGATTCCGAGTCGGTGCGGTTGGTGCGGCGGGCCGTCGAGAAGGACACCAGGGCCCCGAAGTCGCCCCAGGTGTCGCTGGCCAGGAAGGCGATCTTGGGATCGATCTCTTCGGAGATGGAGTTGTAGGCGCCCTCCACCGAACCGACGACCCGGCGACCGGCGTAATCGAACGGACGGGCGGTCGAGATATTGACCGAACCGGCGATGCCGCCTTCTTCATCGGCGGCGCGCGGCGACTTCTGGACCGTCACCTGCTGGATGATTTCCGAGGCGAAGATGTCGAACTCGACGTCACGACCGCCGCTGCCCGAGGCGGTGGCCAGGCCGTTGATGCTGACGAAGGTGAAATCGCTGGGCAGGCCGCGCACGTTGACGCGCTGGCCCAGGCCGCGGTTGCGTTCGATGGTGACACCTGGGATGCGCTGCAGCGCCTCGGCTAGGTTCTGTTCGGGGAAGTTGGCGACGTCGGTGGCGACGATGGAGTCCGAGAAGCCGACCGTCTTGCGCTTGATGTCGACCGCCTCTTCAAGGCTGCGGCGATAGGAGCCGGTGACGACGATCTCGTCCAGAGTGGCTGTGGCCTGGCTCGCGACGGCGGCCGGTTCGGCGGTCTGCGCCAAGGCGACGAACGGCGTTGCAGCGACCACGGCGAAGGCCGTCGTGCCCAGAATTCGGTTCTTCATGTGAGTAGCCCCCAGTGAGTTCTAGGCGCTTCAACGACGGGCTCTCAGGCCCCCTCAATGTGTGACAGGCCTTTTCATTCAAACTTCACGGCCCTGTCGCGTTCGACCTTCTCACACAAGCAAAACGGCCCGCAGGCGCAACCTGCGGGCCGTCGTCCGATTCTGGCGAAGGGACGAGTTCAGCCGCCGAAACTGCGCCCCCCGCCGCCGAAGCCGCCGCGCGAGACGACCGTGGTCCGGCTCTGTACCCGCGTCGGCGCCTGCTTCACGACATCTCCGTTGTCGCGCGTCGTCACCATCCGACCGGTCCGGTAGTCGCGATAGGCATAGCCGCCGCCGTATCCGTTCACATAGCGGTCCTCGCGATCCCGATACAGCGGACCCCCGCCATAGTATCGCCCGCCGTCCAGCATCTGGCCGATGACGAAGCCGGCCAGCAGCGGGGTGAAGAAGGATCCCCCGCCCTGATTGTTCGGCTGGCACTGCGATGGGCCCCATTGGCCCTCGCACTCCTCGCGCGTGGCGTAGCGTGGAGCAGTCCGCGCCGCATCCTCCTGCGCCTTGGCCAGGGCAGCGTCGCACTGGGCGTCGGGTATGACGTCGGCGGTCCGACACTCATCCAGCGAGGCATAGACCAGCGCCGGCTCGGCCTCGGCCCGCGGGGCTGGAACGTCCGGAGAATCGCAGGCCGCCAGCGTAAAGCCGGCCGTGGCCATCAGGCTTCCGATGTGCAGGACACGCGACCGCTTCAGCCGTCGCATCGTCCTTGTCTGGGGCAGATCGCCCGATCCATTGTTGTGGTCGGTCATGGCGGTCACGAGGTCATGCAGGCGGCGTTTAGCAGGCCGACACAGATCGAGATGGAGGCCAGATAGACAGCCGCCGCGATCTCGCCCGCCTCGATCCGGGCCACCAGATTGCGGAAGGCCAGGCGGCTGATGGTGACGAAGACCACGATCTGGATCACCCCGGCCAGCAGGGCCCAGGCGGCGAACTCGGCCAGGCTGACCGTATGGGACAGGGCCGAGGCCAGCGGCAGGACATAGCCGATCAGGGCGCCACCCAACGCAATGGCGGCGGCCGTATTGCCCTGCCGGATCAGCGTATGCTCGTGGTACGGCGTGACCCACTGGTAGAGCAGCTTGAACGCCAGGGTGAAGCCGCCCGCTACGGCGAAGGCGATCAGAAAGGCGATCGCACCTTGCTGAAACAGGAACCAGTCGAACATTCGGTCTTCCCCTCTTTAAACACGCCCTCAGGCGCGGAACTCGGCCATTTCCAGCGGAATGCCGATCATGATCTCATGCGTCGTCTCGCCGCCCTCGGGCTGCTGCTCCAGGGCGATCATCAGTTCGCGCCCGCCCGCCAGCTCCCGCGCATACAGCATACAGGTCTGGAAGATCCTGGCGTAGGGCTTGGTCGCGGTCCGGTCGTCCCAGACGGTCTCCCACAGGGTGACCGGCGGCTGGATCGCGTCGCTCTCGGAGAACCAGAACCGCGGATAGTCGGGCAGGTCCTCGGCCGCCCCGTGGAAGACCGGCGCCGACAGCCGGTCGCGCCAGACCCGCCGTTCCCGCTCTCCCGGCGGATAGGCCGAGGTCCAGGGCACGAACAGGCTGAAATCATAGTTCTCCAGCCCCGCCTCGTCGTCACTCATGGCCTGAAGCATGACGTGGTCGTCGGTGTAGAAGCGATGGACGAACTGGCCGCTTTCCAGACTGATCAGCCCCTGAGCCGAGATGTCGAGCACGTCGCGATCCAGTGCGAAACGGGTCTCTTCGCCCAGCCGCCGCCAGGCCAACGGGTCCAGCGACACGGTCCGACCCACGGTGATGTTGCGCACCGCCGCCAGCTTCGATGCGGGCTCAGCCTTGTTCGACGATCCGAAGAGTTTCTTGAACATGGCGACTATCTAGGCCCCATGGACGCCAAGGGCGAGCCTCGGACGCAAGAGCGACGGAACGAAGCGGTTCATACGCGCAACCTCAGCCCGATCTTGCATCATGTCAAGCGTTCATGTTACACGTTTCATGTAACGCCATGCCCAGCCGCACCCCGCACTCTTCCGCCGCCAACGACCGCATTCGCGCGTGGCGACAGGCGCGCCGGGAAGCGGGCCTCGTCAAGCTGGAGCTCTGGGTGCCGGAGGCCGCGCGCGACGACGTCAAGGCCGCCGTCCGCGCCATCGTCACGGACTCCACCCGCGGCCCGGAGCTTGCCGGGCGCCGCCGGATCCCCACTTCTGACCCCATCACCCCTGGAGACGACCACCCTATGGACGCCGTGATCGAAACCCCCTGGACCGTGCCCGCCATCAAGGCGGCGCTGGACCAGTCCCCCCTGGTGCGCGAGGGCGAAATGACCCTGCGCGTGCTGGAGGGGGCGGACCCCGTACTGCTGGCCACCATGCATGAATACGGCGACCTGCCGGTCTATCTCAGCGTCGGGGGCGCCCAGATCGTCTGTTCGGTCCTGCTGTGGCCGGTGTCGGAACAGACCGATCGCCATGCCTTCAACGAGTTTCTCCTGAAGGCCCAGCGGGTGGTGCCCCTGTCGAACTTCGCCATCACCAACGTCGGCGGCGAGGACGTGTATGAGTTGATGGGCGAGCTGTCGTGCAAGACGACGCTCCAGACCATACTGATCGAACTGCGCACCCTGGCCGAGAATGCGATCGACGCCACCGAACTGCGCGAAACCTTCGGCGCCGAAGCCGCCTGATCCGAAAGACCCGACCATGTCCATGCTCAGAAAACTCTCCGCCCTGTTCCGCGGCACGGCCCATGATGCGGCCCAGGGCGTCGTCGACGCCAACGCCCTGAAGATTCTCGATCAGGAAATCCGCGACGCCGACAACGCCCAGGGCAAGGCGCGCGACGACCTGGCCGGCCTGGTGGCGCGTCGCCGCATGGCCGAAAACGAGATGGCCAGCTTCCGCGACCAGATCGCCAAGTACGAAAGCTCGGCCCGCACCGCCCTGGCCCAGGGCAAGACCGACCTGGCCCGCGAGGTCGCCGCCCGCATCGCCGAGCTGGAGGTCGAGATCACCAGCCGCAGCCCGTTGATCGAGGACATGAAGACGGCCGAGACGCGTCTGCGCACGGCCATCGCCGCCACCGACCAGAAGATCGAGACGCTCCGTCGCGAGATCGACATCGTCAAGGTCAATGACTCAGTCCAGCGAGCCCAGACCTCGGTCGCCCTGAACTCGGCCGGCGCCCATTCGCGCATCGGCTCGGCGGCGGACAGCCTGCAACGGATCAAGCAGCGCCAGGCCATCCAGGAAGAAAAGCTGAACGCCAGCCAGGCCCTGGAAGATCGCCGCACCGGCGCCGATCTGGACGCCAAGCTGCGCGAGGCCGGCATCCTGCCCGGTCATTCGTCGGCCGACGATGTCCTGGCCCGCCTCAGCCAGCCGGAAGTGACCGTGGTCACCCCCCGCATCGGCCAGGCCACACCCGACAAGGACCCGGCCTGATCCATGGAGCGTCTGCGGTTCGATCCCCGCCCCGACTGGGAAGCCACGGCCGAGCGCCTGGGCTTCACCTGGCGCCACATCAACGGCGAGATCTACTGGGACGAGACGGCGGCCTACGCCTTCTCCATGGAAGAGGTCGAGGACGGGATCGAGGCGCCGACCGCCGAACTGCACGGCCTCTGCCTGGAGCTGGTGGAGGAGGCCGTCCAGTCCGAGCGGCTGATGGAGCAGTTGGATATCCCCGAGCCCATGCGGGACTATGTGGCCGCCAGCTGGACGCGCGGGGATCCGTCCCTCTACGGCCGCTTCGACTTCGCCTACGACGGCCGGGGTCCGGCCAAGCTTTACGAGTACAACGCCGACACCCCGACGAGCGTCTACGAGACGGCCGCCTTCCAGTGGCTGTGGCTGGAGGATCAGATCCGGGCCGGCGTCCTGCCCGCCGACGCCGACCAGTTCAACAGCCTCAGTGAAAAGCTGATCACGCGGTTCCGCACCATTTTCCCGAACGGCGGCTTCGTCCACTTCAGTTCCGACGCCGACTTTGTGGAAGACCGCCAGACGGTGCGCTTCCTCGAAGACCTGGCCCAGCAGGCCGGGCTTGAGCCCCAGTTCGTCGCCATCGACCAGATCGGCCTGAACGCCGACGGCCGGTTCGTCGATCACGAGAACTGGATCATCCAGGCGATGTTCAAGCTGTATCCCTGGGAGCAGATGCTGCGCGACGACTACGCCGCCCCCCTGCCGACCGCCGATGTCCGGGTGCTTGAACCCGCCTGGAAGAGCATCCTGTCCAACAAGGCCATCCTGCCCCTGCTTTGGGAACGCCACAAAGGCCACCCCAATCTGCTGGAGGCCTATTTCGAGGGCGATCCGGCGCAGGCTGCTCTCGGGAATTCCTACGTCCGCAAGCCCCTGTTCTCGCGCGAGGGCGCCAATGTCGAACTGATCGACCGGGGCGTCAGCGCGGAAGCAGTCGTGGACGGCGGCTACGGCCAGGGCGGTTTCATCCGTCAGGCCCTGCACGACACCCCCCGGTTCGACGACGCCCATGTCATCGTCGGCTCCTGGGTGGTCGGCGACGAGCCGGCGGGCATGAGCCTGCGCGAGGACGCGGGCCGGATCACCCGCGACACCTCACGCTTTGTCCCGCACTTCATCCGTGACTGAGGCTCAATCGAAAACAGCGATCGGCCCGCGCAACCACTCTCAGACCCACGCCTGGATGGCAGCTGCTGATGATCGAAACTGAGACAAGCCGAGCCAAAAGACTGAAGGCGGCGACGCAAGGCGTGCATCAGGGCCTGGACGAAGCCGTCATGGCCGCCCGCCCCTTCGAAAGTCGCGCGCGATATGCGGAGTTTCTGCGAATTCAGCAGATATTCCATCGCGACGTGGCGGCCCTCTATAAGAACGAGGCTCTGACGGCCCTGATCCCGGATCTGGCCGCGCGGCGAAGGTATGACGCGGTGATCGCAGACCTTGGCGACCTGGAGGCCGAACCCGGCGTCGAGTCTGACAGACCCGTATTTGAGGATCAGATCGCCGACATTCCCACCGCGCTGGGCTGGCTTTACGTGGCGGAAGGATCGAATTTGGGCGCGGCGTTTTTGCTGAAGGCGGCGGCCGGCCTGGGCTTGTCAGAGGCGTTCGGCGCCCGGCATCTGGCCGCCTCTCCGGACGGTCGCGCCAACCAGTGGCGCAGCTTCACCGCCGCCCTGGACGCGGCGGAGATGACGCAGGCTCAAGAGGATCGGGCAACGGCCGGCGCCACAGCCGCCTTCGCCCGCGTGCGCGCCCTGGTGGAGGCGCACCTCGGACCGGATCAGTCGGCGGCGGCCTGAACCCCGCCGACCGTCTCCGCCTTATTGCGGCGCGACCCGCCAGACGGTGTTCGACAGATCGTCGGCGATCAGCAGGATGCGACGTTGAGGGTCGAAGGTGACGCCGACCGGCCGTCCCCTCGCCTTGCCGTCCTTGATGAAGCCCGTAGCGAAATCGACGGGCTGTCCCGCCGGACGACCGGCGTTGAACGGCACCCAGCTCACCTTATAGCCGGACAGGTCCTGGCGGTTCCAACTGCCGTGCTCGCCGATGAAGGCGCCCTGGCTGAAGGCGCCGCCGAAACCACCGTTGGTGGCGAAGCTCAGGCCAAGGGCCGCGACATGGGAGCCCAGGGCGTAGTCGGGCTTGACCGCCTCGGCCACCTTGTCCGGCCGCTGCGGATGGGCGCGCGGATCGACGTTCTGCCCCCAATAGCTGTAGGGCCAGCCGTAGAAGGCGCCGGGCCGCACCGAGGTCAGATAGTCGGGAGCCAGTTGCGGGCCCAATTCGTCGCGCTCATTGACCACGGCCCAGAGAGCGCTGGTGGTCGGCTCAATCGCCAGGGCCGTCGGATTGCGGATGCCGCTGGCGAGGATGCGGTGGGCGCCGGTCTGCCGGTCGATTGCCCAGACCACGGCGCGGTCCTGCTCCACCGCCATGCCGCGCTCGCCGACATTGCTGTTGGATCCGATGCCGACGTAAAGGGTCTGGCCGTCGGCGCTGGAGGTCAGTGACTTGGTCCAATGGTGGTTGATGGCCGAGGGAAGCTCGGTCAGGACCGCGCCGGGCGCTGTGATCCGCGTCTGTCCAGGCTGATAGGGAAAGCGCAGCAGGGCGCCCTGCTCGGCCACGTAGAGGGCGCCGTCCACGAAGGCCAGGCCGTAGGGCGCGTCCAGATTGTCGATGAAGGTCGTGCGGAGTTCGGCCTGTCCGTCTGCGTCGGCGTCGCGCAGCAGGGTGATCCGATCCCCGCCCTTCACGCTGCTCTTGCCCTTGGCCTTGATGAGGCCGGCGATGACGTCCTTGGGACGCAGCTTGGGCGCATGGCCGCCCGACCCTTCCGCCACCAGAATGTCCCCGTTCGGCAGAACAAGAATCTGGCGCGGAATCTTCAGGTCGGTCGCCAGGGGCGTGATGGCGAAGCCAGCGGGCACGGCGGGCCGGTCGCCGTTCCAGCCCACCGGCTCGGCGATCTTCATCGGTGGAACCAGGGTCTGGTTCTGGGCCGGTAGATCGGGATTGGGACCGGTCTGTCTGAGGTTGGGATCACTGCGGCTGCAAGCCGTCAGGGCCAGGAGCACGGCGGTCGCGCCGAGAAGGTGTCTGATCATCGTGCAATCCCCCGAACCGGCGCGGCGCTATAGGCGAACCACCCTGCGACAAGGACGAAGAGGGTGGACAGGACAGACAGGGTCAGGCCCAGGGTCCCGACCGAGCTCCATGCGTCCTGGCTGTGCTTGAAGGCGTTGATCAGGCCGCAAAGCCAAGCCAAGGCCAGGGCGACCACATAGATCAGGGTCGCCAGCCGCTGAGGGGTGCGCCAGGCCAGGACCAGCTGGACGATCGCCCACAGTCCTGCGACGCCGCCGAACACCAAGGCGCCGACGATCAGCCAGGCCGAAAAATTCGACCACTGCATCTCAGCGGTCCGCAGATAGGCGATGTCGCTGATCAGGGCCGAGGTGAACAGGGCGATCGGAAAACACAACAGTATGGCGTGGAGTGGATTGTGGGCGGGGCGCTCCGACCCTGTGGCGGCGATCATCGACCTTCAATCTCCTCGTCCGGCCTTCGTCTGTCCGAGCCCAATCCTCCATTGCGGGATTTGGTTTCATCAGATCATCGGGGGAGCGCGGGCCTTGGCGGAAATGCTGTCGCCGGCGCCATCATCTCCGCTACACAATCCGAGATTAAGCCGCGCTCGGTCCGCGACGCTTCGTCGCTGAAGACAGGGCCGTCTTCCCCGAACCTCGCGCCGCGCACTCGACAGCTCATCATCGAGACTTCATTGAAACCTATGCCTCCAGTCCAAGCGCCCAGCCGGGCCGCCGACGCCCTTCAGATCATCGAGGCCGCCATCGCCCAGGCGGCGGCCAACGGGCTCGACAGCCTGACGATGCGGGACCTCGCCCACGCCGTCGGCAAGAGCACGACGGTCATCGTCAACCTCTTCGGATCGAAGGCCGGGCTGATCCAGGCGGTGGGAGAAGAGGCGCTGCGGCAGGACACGGCGTTTCACACCGCCTTCTTCGGCCCCGTCGTCGGCCTGCCGCCCAGCCGAGACGCTCTGCTGGCCTTGTTGCGGCACTATCTGCGCCTGCGCGCTTCCGAAAGCGCCGGTTTCGCGCGGATCTGGGAGGCGCTGTTGATCGACGGAGACGCCTGCGCGGAGCGTCGCGATCTCATTCGACGCTGGGCCGCGATGCGGGAAACGGCGTGGGCCGACTATCTGGCGGCTGATCCCCGGTTGGTCGACTTCGCCTCCATCATCGTGGCCTGGACCACGATGGAGCAGTTCTACGCCGGAGCCCTGGGCGAACGCGCAGACTATGAGGTGATCGCGTCCGAAGGTCTCGGCGGCCTCGTCGATCGCGCCTTCGGCGAGACCGAAAGGCCGGCGGCGGCGACCCTATGGCACAGGGAAACCCTGATCATACCCCAGGCGCCGGCGGCCGGACTGGAACCGGACTCGATGAAGCTTAAGCTTCTGCATATCGCGGCGGATCAGATACTGGAGCGGGGTCTGGGGGCCCTGACCAACCGGTCCGTCAGCGCCGTGGCGGGAACATCGACCTCAACCATCGCCTATCACTGGCCCGACATGCGCCGCTTCGTCCTGGACGCGGTCTGGCACAGCGTCTTCCGCGACATGCCGCTGTATCTGGCCGGTCAGCGTCCAGAAGGCGACCCGGCGTCGGCGGACCTGGAGCGTTGGGCGCGGCTGATGGCGCCGACAGTCGCCATCGCACCCCAGTCAGAGGGCTTCTACGTCCGATACGCCAGGCTGATCGCGGGCGTGTGCATGGAGGCGCGGCGCGACCCCGCGCTGCGTGACCTGGCCATGTTGCTGCGCGGTCCCGAAGGCGGTGGCACCTATTACAATCAGGCCGGGGTCTGGCCTGCCGACTTCGATCTCAATCGGCTGGCGGCGACGCGGTTCGCCCTCTGGATCAAGGCCGCCGCCCTGACCGCTCGGGCGAGCGGAGCGCCCCTCGATGAGGCGGCGCTCAAGGCGGCCGCAACCCGGCTGGTTGCGCGCCGCACGTGACAGAACACACGTTATCGTCGTGCGCACTCAGCCCTAACTACGGCTGACAAGAACAGTTCTAACAAGCTTCATAAAAGCATTGCGCGCGCAATCTAATGCCGCATCGTTGTCGAACATCTGTTTTTCCGCGCGACGATGCGGCCGGACTTCTCCCCAGGGTCAGGGCCCGCTTCGATCAGGAGGCGATCAAACGGCTGTTCGACGACCTTCAGCAACACATCGACACGCGAGGGTGGGGGCCCCGCGCGTCGCCCGATGGATGGTCAACATGCAACGTCTTCTTCTCGGCGCCTCGGTCGCCGTCCTCACGGCGGCGGCCCTGCCCGCCTCCGCCCAAACCCAAACCGCCTCTCAAACGGCTTCGGTCGATGACGTCATCGTCACGGCCCAGCGTCGCTCCGAATCGTCGCAGAAGGTCGCCGTGGCCCTGACCGTGGTGTCCGGCGAAACGCTGGACGACCGCAACATCCAGACCGTGAACGATCTGGAGAACACCGTGCCCAGCCTGGAGGTGGACAGCCAGCTGGGCGGCAGCCAGCCCCAGTTCCGCATCCGCGGCGTCGGCCTCACCGACTACGCCGCCAACAACACCTCGACCGTCGGCATCTATGTGGACGAAGTCGCTTATCCCTACGGCGTGATGACCCAGGGTCTGCTGTACGACATCGCCCGCATCGAGGTGCTGCGCGGCCCACAGGGCACGCTCTACGGCCGCAACACGACGGGCGGCGCGGTCAGCGTCATCACCAACGCCCCGACCGATCACGTCGCCGCAGGTCTGAACCTTAGCTACGGCAGCTATGATGCGGCCAAGATGGAAGCCTATGTCTCCGGCCCCGTCGTCGATACCCTGACCGCCCGCCTTTCGGTCGCGGCTGAATCGGGCGGAGCCTGGCAGTACAATCGCGACACCGGCGAGAGCCTGGGCGACAAGGACACCAAGGCCGCGCGCCTGCGCCTGACCTGGCGTCCATCGGCCCAGACCGACGTCGATCTGAACCTGCACTACAGCCGCGACGAGTCGGACGGGCGGGGCCTGCGTCTGATCACCACCCCCTTCACCGCCGGCGGCGGGCGGGTCTATCCGATCGACACCGATCACCGCATCACCGGCTGGGGCATCTCGCCCTATTTCGCCCAGTTGATCGGCGCCTCGCCCAACGCCAAGCCCTTCCGGGACAATGAGGGCAAGGGCGTCAGCCTGCGACTGAACCAGGATCTGAACTGGGCCACCCTTACCGCCATCGCCAGCTACGAGACGTTCGACCGCAACGAGTTCAACGACTGGGACGCCACGGCGTCGAACGAGGCGGGCACCTTCTTCTTCAACGACATCGACACCTCGTCCCAGGAGGTCCGCCTGGCCTCGCCGGCCGGTGGTCGGGTCCAGTGGCTGGCCGGCGTTTATCACGCCAATGAATCCGTGGACGGCGGCTTCTATTCGGACTTCTCCGAAGCCAAGAGCCTGGCCTTCTGGATGAGCACCACCTACGGCCAGAAGGTCGAGACCACCGGCGTATTCGGCAATGTGGACTATCGCCTGACCGACCGCCTGACCCTGGTCGGCGGCCTGCGCTATGAGGATGAAACCCGCGAACTGAACAACTTCAAGACCGAGGTCCTGGCCCCCACCCCGTCCGTCCGGGCCACCACCTCCAAGTCGCAAGAGATGGGCGAGTGGACCGGCAAACTGGGCGTCGAATACACCCTCAGCGACGACATACTGACCTACGCCAATGTTTCGCGTGGCGTGAAGTCGGGCGGTTTCACCACTTACAACAGCGGCCTGCCGGACCAGTTGGAACCCTTCAAGTTCGAGGAGCTGATCGCCTATGAGACCGGGCTGAAGTCCAGCTTCTTCCAGCGCAAGCTTCAGTTCAACGCCGCCGCCTTCTACTACGACTATCGCGATCAGCAGCTGCAGGGCATCCTCTACACCCGCACGGGCCGCGTGGGCCGTATGATCAACGTGCCCAAGTCCCACATCCAGGGCGCAGAGATCGAGGCCGTCTGGCGTCCCCTCCCCAATCTGACCGTCACCCAGGCCCTCGCCTACAAGTACGGCGAATACGACGAGTTCTTCTTCGTCAACAGCGCCGCCACCGAGGCGGCGCGCGACAAGGTGACGGGCGAGTACAACACCATCGTCTACAGCGACCGGGCGGGCGAACGCCTGCCCTTCCCCAAATGGGACTACAAGGGTTCGATCGCCTATGATTGGCGGATGGGCGACTGGGGCGTGGAGGCCCAGACCAACTACGCCTTCCGTGACGAGAAGTTCAGCACCTCGGCCAACTCGATCATCGACTCCTTCTGGCTGGTCAACGCCGGCCTGACGGTGCGGCCGATGGACGGGAACTACGCCCTGGGCGTCTATGTGAACAATCTGACGGACGACTATTCCGAGGAGTCGCGCAATCGCTTCATCTCGGCCTCGACCGGTTCGCCCAACCCGCCCCGCACCTGGGGCGTGCGCCTGAGCTATCGGTACTGACGCCTTGCGGGCTTCGGTGGGTCGGCCGAAGCCCGCCCTTCTTCGTTGGGAGAGACACGCCTTGCAATTCCCTTGGACACGTCTGCGCGGGACCGCCGCCGCCCTCGCCGCCTTGACTGCCTTGGCCGCTGGAGCCGTCATGGCCGAACCGGCGCCGCAGCGGTTCACCATCGCCGTCATTCCCGACACTCAGAACTACGTCGACTTCACCCATCAGCGCGCGGAGGGCTTCGCCTTCGACGCCCGCGACCTGATGGATCAGCAGCTTCAATTCGTCGCTGACAACTCTGTGTCGCGCGGCGGCGACATCGTCTTCGCGACCGCCGTGGGCGATGTCTGGCAGCACCCGATCATCGACATCGACCCGGACCATGCGGCCCGGGGCTTCCGCCCTCGCCCAGCGCCGGCAGGCGCGGGCGTCGCGGCCTGGGCGGACGGCGTGCGGAATGTCGAAATCCCGGCGGCCACCGCCGCCTACGACCGGATCGACGGCGTCCTGCCCTTCTCTGTCGTGTCAGGCAACCACGACTATGACGGCCAATGGTGGGACGAGCAGTGGCCCCAGGATCTGACGGCGCCGCCGGGCGACCTGCGTCGTCTGGGCATGATCCACATCGGCGGCCTGACCGCCTTCACCCAGGCTTTCGGCGCGACCTCGAAATATTTCAAGGACCGGCCCTGGTATGTGGCCTCTCATGACGACGGCGCCGACAGCGCCCAGGTCTTCGAGGCGGGCGGCTATCGCTTCCTGCACATCGGCCTGCAGATGGCGCCGTCCGACGCCAGCCTGAAATGGGCGGAGACGGTCATCCACGCCCACCCCGGCCTGCCGACCCTGATCACCACCCACGACTTCATCGACAAGACCGGCCAGCGCCGCGCCCATCCGGTGGTCGATCTGAACGCCCTCGATCCCTTCGACAACAGCGCCCAGGGCGTGTGGGACAAGCTGATCAGCCGCAATCCGCAGATCTTCATGGTGCTGAGCGGCCATCATAACGGCCAGGCCTTCCGTACCGACCTGAATCGACAGGGCGGCGCCGTCTATCAGCTTCTGTCCGACTATCAGGACCGCAATCAGACGGCGCTCGACACCGGGCTGGCGCCGGGCCGCGCGCCGGGGATCGGCGACGGCTGGCTGCGGCTGATGATCTTCGACATGGGCGGCGATGTCCCGACCGTGCGAGTCCGCACCTATTCGACCTATTATGGGGTCTATGCGTCCGACCAGGCCGAATACGCCCGTCGCTACAAGCCCAATGAACAGCCCCAGATGACGGACGACGGCTTTGTCGCCGCCGACGACTTCGTCATCCGCCTGGAAGATTTCCGCGCCCGCTTCGGCCCCGGCGCCCACGAGGCCGGGCGATGAACGGCCTGAACGATCGACTGTCGCGCCGCGCCCTGATCGGGGGGCTGGTGGCCGCGCCGGTCGTCCTCCGGTTCGGCCGGGCCCAGGCGGGCGCCGATCTTTTTTCCCTAGGCGTCGCCAGCGGCGACCCTTGGCCGGACGGCTTCGTTCTGTGGACCCGCCTGGCCGCCGATCCCATAGCGCCGGACGGCCTGGGCGGTCTGGGCGACCCGATGGAGCTTCTTTGGGAGGTCGCCGCCGACGAAGGTTTCAACCGCATCGTCGCTGTGGGCCGGACCACGGCCCAGCCCGCCGAGGCCCATTCGGTCCATGTCGAGGTCCAGGGCCTGCTTCCCGGCCGCCCCTATTGGTACCGTTTCACCGCCGCCGGTCAGCGCAGCCCCGTCGGCCTGGCGCGCACGGCGCCGGCGCCCCACGCCGAGGTGGATCGGCTGAAACTGGCCGTGGCCTCCTGTTCGAACTGGGAGGTCGGCTATTTCAGCGCCTATGGCCATATGGCCGACGAGGCGCCGGACCTGACCCTGTTCCTCGGCGACTATATCTATGAATACACCCGCACCGGCGCGCGAGCGGCCAATGTGGTGCGACACTACGGCTTTGAGGACGCCACCACCCTGGCCGGCTATCGCAACCGCTACGCCCTGCACCGCACCGATCCAGACCTTCAACGTCTTCACGCCGCCGCTCCCTGCCTGGTCACCTGGGACGACCATGAGGTGCTGAACAACTATTCCGGCGTCTGGCCGGACGAGGGCGGGCGGCCCGACGACTTCCTGCGCCGCCGCGCCGCCGGCTATCAGGCCTTCTATGAAGCCATGCCGATCCGCCGCACGCGGCTGGACCGCCGGCTTCAGATGCCCATTCACAAGCGCGTCCGCTACGGCCGTTTGGCCGAGTTCTTCATGCTGGACGGACGCCAGTATCGGTCGCGCGGGGCCTGCGTCGACGAAGGCGGGGCCAAGGGGCAGATCGTCCCCGACAGCCTCTGCCTGGACCGCGCCGACCCGTCACGCACCTTCCTGGGTTTCGAACAGGAACGCTGGCTGTACGACGGTCTGGCGGGCGGCGACGCGCGCTGGACCATCCTGGGCCAGGACCTTGTCATGGCCGGGCTGCGGTTCGAAAACCCCGATGGCGAGACCCGCTACTGGACCGACACCTGGGACGGCTTCCCCGCCGCCCGCGACCGCATGACCCAGGCCCTGCATCAGCTGAAGCCGCGCAATCCGGTGGTTCTGTCCGGCGACTACCACTCCTTCTGGACCAATGACGTCCTGCTGGACAGCCGCGACGAGACCTCGCCGGTGGTGGCGACCGAGTTTGTGGGCACCTCCATCACCTCCGGCGGCCCGCCCTATGAGGGGCTGATGGCGGCCATGCCGGCCAATCCGCACATCCGCTTCTTCGAAAGCCGCGTGCGCGGCTATATGGCGATGGACGTCACCCCGGAGCGGATGATCACCCGCTATCAGGCGATCAGCGACGTGCGCGATCCCAAGGCGTCGGTCTCCACCCTGAATCGCTGGGTCGTCGAGGACGGCCGCCCCGGGGCCCAGCCGGCCTGATCCCGTCCAGAGTTGATTTCATGATTCGAATCCTGTCCCTGCGCGGCCGCGCCGTCGCGGCGGCCCTGGCGCTCGCCCCGTTGATCGTGCTGGCCGGATGCGCCTCCAGCCCCTCTCCCGCCCCGACCTTCTGGAGCGGCTTCCGCGATCACCCGAAGGGGTATCTGACCGCAGGCGCGGCCCCTGACGCCTCCCGTTTCCTGCCGCCCCCGCCGGAGGCCGGGTCGCTGCGCGATCAGGATGACATCGACCGGTACCGCGCCACCCGCGCCTTGAAGGACACGCCCCGCTGGGATCAGGCCCGCGCCGACAATGAGATCGAGACGCCGACCGCCCCGCGCGTCTTCAATGAAGCCCTGGGCATCCGGTTCGAGCCCGCGCGCATGCCGACCCTGACCCGGCTCCTGGGCCGGATGCTGGGGGATCTGGAGACCATCCAGACCCCCGCCAAACGCGGCTTCTTCCGCCCTCGTCCCTTCGTCGCGGAACCGGCCGAAACCTGTTTCCCGCCCGAGCCCTGGCTGGCGAACAGCGGCTCCTACCCCTCCGGCCACGCCGCCCTGGGCTGGGCCTGGGCCCTGGTCCTGGCCGAAATGGCGCCGGACCGCGCCGACGCCGTCCTGGCCCGCGGCCTGGCCTATGGCGACAGCCGAATGATCTGCGGCGTCCACTACGCCAGCGACGTCGAGGCCGGCCGCCTGGTCGGCGCCGCCCTGGTCGCCGCCCTGAAGGCGAATCCCGCCTTCCAGGCCGACTTCAGCATAGCCCGCAATGAACTGAAGGCGGCGCGGGCCGGGGAAACAGAAACTAAAAACTTTCGCCGTTAACGGACGCCACGCATCTTTCCGCTTCCCGGTAGTCTGCGGCTGCCTGTCGCCCCACGTCCGAACACTCTATTGTAGACAAATAGCTTGGCAACTACCCGGTTTCGCGCATAGATTGAGCTGACGTCTGGCGATAGCCCGCAACACCCGCCTGTCGGAAATCCCGCTTAGCCGCAACTCAGCTACGCAGATTTCACGTTTTGGAGCCTCAACGGGTTCCTTGGCTGACGACCCCTCAAGAGAGGGTTTGTGGTTTGCTGGACGTGTGATTGAGGGAGGTGCCCATGGCTCACAAGTCACGCATCGGCCTTGGTCGCGAGATCGTCTCGTTGCTGACGGCAGTTCTTAAACTGTCGTTGGTGATCTACGAAATCGTGACCAAGGTCGTCAGCTATGCCCGTCGCCATTCCGAACTATCGATACTCGTACCGGCGTAAAGGTAAGCCGGTGTATGTGCCCACGAGTATCGGGCGCAGGATTGGCAACGAGATCAAGGAAGCTGTCGAAGAGACGTATGATTTCTCCCCGACATACTTCCACATGGCTTCGGGAGGCCACGTCGCGGCGATGCATCATCACCGCGACAGCGCTGTGTTCGCTAGAATCGATATTGCTCGATTTTTCTACAGCATATCGAGGCGCCGAGTGCAGAGCGCGATTGACCGCATTGGGCTGAAGACCTCTCGGTTCTACGCCCGATGGTCCACAGTGCGAAATCCCTATGGGGAGCCGGACTATGCGCTTCCATACGGCTTCGTCCAGTCGCCAATCCTGGCATCCCTTATGACGTGACCCCCGTTTCTCATCCAGCCATAACGAGAGTCCTAGGTTGATCTGAGCTGTGATCGGCTGGGTTGGCAAGAGGCCGGTCTGCGCAGCCATCAACCAGCGCAGCAGGCCGGCCGATGTG